>Ga0102593_1000124_pt1 | contig 202657 bp, 207 predicted proteins | sample AraplaCol_mMS_r2_2_FD_76862 | JGI IMG/M metagenome (GOLD analysis project Ga0102593, IMG submission 76862) | Arabidopsis root microbial communities from North Carolina, USA - plate scrape MF_Col_mMS_r2 (SPADES assembly) (version 2) | ecosystem: Host-associated > Plants > Roots > Endosphere...
TTGGATCATTTAAACGGTACGGTATTAACGATGGCGTGCCTTCGATTTATTTCTTCATTTATTGAGTTTATTGCCGCTATTTTAATTGTCACAAACAATGATGTGAAAAAAGCGTTAATGATTAATGGAATGTTAGCACTTGTTGGTCCGATTGTAATGGTGAGTTCTTTTACCATAGGTTTAGTGTCCGTAGCCGATCAATTATCTTTTGGGAAATTAATCATGATTGTAGTAGGAGTGCTCTTCATTTTAATCGGTGTTTTTAAATAAAAGGTAGGCATAAAATGGTCAAGCTTATAATACATTGAAGTGAGTTCAAATATGAGGGGATGAATATGTTAAACGAAATACTTGCAATCTTTCCGCCTAATTTAAAAAAGACTGTTGAATTTTATGTCACAAACCATTCTCATGTACTAGAAGAAATTCGAGTGCGCATAGGAAGACCTGTCGAATTTACAATCAACAATCAGCCATATTTCGAATCGTATCTTCCAAGTGCAGAAGATGCTTTATTTATCTTAAATAAATTAAGCCAGTTTTCGATTTATATGATTGAAGAAGAATTGAAAAAAGGATATGTCACCATTGAAGGCGGGCACCGGGTTGGACTAGCGGGAAAAGTTGTAACGGAAAATGGACAGGTTCGTGTGATTCGAGATGTATCATCCTTTAATATCCGGATTGCTAAACAAAAGATTGGTATTTCGAATCAGCTTATTCCTTTTTTATACAATCGCTATTGGCAAAGTACGGTCATTATAGGACCTCCTCAAACAGGAAAAACAACCATGATTCGCGATTTAGCCAGAGTAATAAGTACTGGCATAGAGCGCTCTAAGATTCCTCCGTTTAAAGTGGGAATTGTAGATGAACGATCAGAAATTGCTGGGGCTGTTAAAGGCGTTCCTCAGCATACATTCGGATCTAGAATGGATTTATTAGACAGCTGTCCGAAAGCTGAAGGCATGATGATGATGATTCGCTCCATGAGCCCCGATGTGCTGATCGTGGATGAAGTTGGAAGTGAAGAAGATTGTAAGGCCGTACTTGAAGCGGTTAATGCTGGCGTTCGTGTCATCATGACTGTTCATGGCTATGACATTGACGATTTAATGAAGCGTCCCACTTTGCAAGCTTTAATGAAACTTCACGTATTCAAACGGTATGTTGTGCTATCGAACAGCCGAGGTCCTGGAACACTTCAGGCTATCTACGATGAGCACTATAATTCCATGAAAACGTCCGCTGAAAAGTCGCTTATTGAAAATAGTAAAGGGTGATGGTGTATGAAACTGTTTGGTGCCATCTTTATCTTATTTGCTTCCACTTACACAGGATTTGAGTTTGCAAAGCAGCTTAGTGCAAGACCTAGGCAGCTCAGGCAATTAAAAACGGCTCTGCGGTCGTTAGAAGCGGAAATTATGTACAGCAATCGGCCTCTTCAAGAAGTTGCCCATTTGTTATCTCTACAGCTTCCTAATCCTTTGGCCTCTTTATTTAATGAGTTTTCAATGAAATTAAAAGAAGGTACTGAAAGTGTCAAGGAAGCTTGGGAAAAGACGTTGGACCAATTTTGGAAACAAACCGCACTTAAAACGGGAGAACTAGAAATCTTAAAACAATTTGGTGAAACGCTTGGTCAGCATGATCGTTATTCGCAGCAAAAGCATATCTTACTGACGCTGAATCATCTTGAACGCGAAGAACAAGATGCAGTTGATAAGCAGAATCGCTATGAAAAAATGGTTAAAAGTTTAGGCTTTCTATCTGGGTTGCTACTGGTCATTCTATTGATGTAGCGATGGAGGAGGATTGAATGTGGGAATTGATATGAACACCATTTTTCAGATTGCTGGGATTGGTATCGTCGTAGCTTTTTTAGTCACCGTACTCGAACAGATGGGAAAAAAAGATTACGCGAACTGGGTTACCCTCATCGGTTTTATTTATATTTTATTTATGGTTGCTTCGATTGTAGAGGACTTATTTCAAAAAATTAAATCGGTTTTTTTATTTCAAGGGTAGAGGGGTGAGTTGCCATTGAAATGCTTCAAATTGTGGGCTTAGGATTAGTAGCTACGTTTTTGGCTCTTATTTTAAAAGAACATAAATCACCTATTGCTTTTTTACTTGTTGTATTCGTGGGATCCGTGATCTTTCTTTTTTTAATTGATCAAATCTACGAGATTATTAAGATGGTCGAGCGGCTGTCGATTAATGCTCACGTTAACATGATTTATGTGGAAACCATTTTGAAAATTATTGGTATCGCCTATATCGCCGAATTTGGTGCTCAAATTACGAAAGATGCAGGGCAAGGTGCCATTGCTTCTAAAATTGAACTAGGTGGAAAAGTGCTGATTCTCTCCATGGCAATTCCTATTTTAACGGTCATTATTGAAACAATTATTTCAATGCTGCCCAATTAATTTTACTTAATATGAGGTGACGAAATGAAGCGGTGGACGTTTAAAGTGAATATACTCGCTCTTCTTTTGTTCCTCTTTTTTTTCTTTCCAGAAAATGTACAAGCTTCCGAACCCCCGAAGCAGCAAGAACTTGTCAATGAACAAATTGATAAGCTCGGTATCGATGAAGTCAAACAGTTTTGGGACGATATTATTACCCAATACGGCGGCTTTTTACCCGAGAGTCAGAAGGGAAGTTTAGTCGATTTTTTAAAAGGAGAAAAAGAGTTCTCTCTTAAAGAATGGCTAGGAGGTCTTGTAAAGTTTTTATTTCACGAAGTATTAGCAAATGGAAAGCTCCTCGGTACGCTCATTATGCTAACGGTTTTTAGCGTGTTTTTGCAAACGCTCCAAAGTGCGTTTAATCAGCAAACCGTAAGTAAAGTAGCGTATGCGCTTGTATATATGGTTTTGATTATCATTGCTCTTAATAGTTTTCAAATTGCTATCTCTTATGCAACGGGAGCGATTGAGACCATGACCAAATTCATTTTAGCTCTGGTGCCGCTGCTGCTTGCCTTAATGGCATCATCAGGAGGAGTTGTATCGGCAGCCTTTTTTCATCCGATGATTTTGTTTTTAATGAACACAAGCGGTTTGCTTATTCAATACGTAGTGATGCCGCTGCTTTTTCTTTCAGCACTGCTTAGCATTGTGAGTACGATTTCAGATGAGCATAAGGTTACACAGCTTGCTCAGCTGTTGAGAAATATAAGCATTGGCGTGCTCGGAATATTCCTAACTGTTTTTTTAGGAGTGCTGTCCGTTCAAGGGGCCACCTCAGCTGTTGCCGACGGTATTACAATTCGAACGGCAAAGTTTGTTACAGGGAACTTTATACCTGTTGTAGGACGTGTATTCACAGATGCGGCTGATACAGTCATCAGTGCCTCGCTTCTATTAAAGAATTCAGTAGGGATTGCTGGAGTAGCAGTCTTACTGTTAATCGTCGCGTTTCCGGCTATTAAAGTGTTAACGCTCGCTTTTATCTATAAGCTAGCAGCAGCTCTTCTTCAACCTATTGGAGGAGGACCAGTTATTTCCTGCTTGAGCATTATCAGCAAAAGCGTCATCTATATTTTCGCGGCGCTTGCGGTTGTCTCGCTTATGTTTTTCTTATGTTTAACGGTCATCATTACAGCGAGCAACGTCACAATGATGGTGAGGTGAAGAAATTGCAGGCCTTAACGACGTGGATTACTAATATCGTTCTTTTTATCTTATTAGCTACCATTATTAATTTACTGTTGCCCAATTCTAGTTTTCAAAAATATACAAAGCTGGTGGTTGGACTTCTTTTAATGCTGATCATTATTACACCCGTTTTTCAAATTTTCAAAGTGGATGTTAATCAAATGCTGAAATCACTTAGCTTATCATCTATTCGATCTGATCAGCAGGTAGAAAATTCAATAGAAAATCAGAAAAAAGAAATACAAGCTTCACAACGTGCATATATTTTAGAACAAATGGCTGTCCAAATGGAGGCAGATGTAAAAGAGGAGTTGATGGATCAGTATGGTGTAGCAATTGATCGAATTCACATTGAAACAAAAAAGCCGAACGACGAACCTACCGCTGACAATATTAAATCCATTTCAGTTGCCGTAAGTAAAAAAGCATCGGATGATTCCGAGGTTGTTTCAGCTGTGAAAGTTATTTCTATTGATACCTCCACACCGATCGAAACAAACAAACCAACAGAATCCAAGAAATTATCCAACTATTTAGCAGCAAAATGGGATGTAAAACAAGGCCAAGTTGTTGTGAATATGGAGGAGGGAGACACGAAATGAGTCAAAAGCCAGAAAAAGGTGACCCATCATTTTTTCAGCGGTTCTTTTCACTTAAACAGTCATCAACTACGAAGAAACCTTCAAAGTTAATGTATATAGGCATTTTACTAGCTGCAGGCGTTATCTTTATGGTATTTAGCAACTCACTCACAACATCTATGAATTCAGGCGGATTATTAAAGAGTGCAAGCAAAGAAACCAGCGCATCACCGGTATCACAGGATGTTCCCGCTTTTAGCTCCAAAAAGACAACAACGATGACAGGTTATGAAGAGCGGTATGAGGAAGAATTGAAAGATATTTTGGATCAAGTTAGAGGCGTAAGTAAGGTAAAAGTAATTGTGAACCTAGATGCAACAGAATCCAAAATATATGAAAAAAACAGCGTCACAAAATCGCAAACGACCAACGAAACGGACCGTGAAGGAGGGACTCGTAAAGTTGAAGATTCCTCAACAGACGAACAGCTGGTCATTGTGAGAAGTGGAGAACAAGAAAAGCCTGTTGTAGTTAAAACCGAAAAGCCAAAAGTAAGAGGCGTGTTAGTTGTCGCTAAAGGAGCTGATAATATCGAGGTAAAGAAATCTATTATTGAAGCCGTGACAAGAGCGCTCGATATACCAAGTCATAGAGTAGCAGTATTAGCGAAAAAAGGATGAGGGGGAAATGAATATGTTATTAAAAAAGCAAACGGTTTGGTTATTAACAATGTTAAGTTTAGTTGTTGTGTTATCGGTATATTATATGACAACGCCAGAAAATCCTCAGAGTAATGTTGCGCTAGTAGACAATGAAAAACAAAGCGAAAAGCAAGCTGATGACAAGGCTCCTGCAGAAGATACAAAACAACAAGCAGATGAGAAATCAGGAACAAAAGAAGATTCAAAAACTGAAGGCTCAGCAGAAGATGTAAAGAAGGAAACGGCTAAAAATGCAAAAGAATCAGCGGTTGTATCAAGCACAGATAGCGATGAGCTATTTACGGCGCTTCGTTTGGAATTAAATGATGAAAGAAGTCAATTAAAAGAAGAGTATCAAGAAGTAGCTGCATCAAAAAATGTGACGCCTGCGGAAGTAAGCAAGGCGATGGATAAAATTGATGAATTATCAAAGCTCGGGGAAAAAGAAGCCACGCTGGAAACATTAATTAAAGCAAAAGGATACAGTGACGCGCTAGTAAGAGCAGACGGAAAGCAAGTACAAATTACGGTTAAGACAGAAAAACACTCAAAAACAAAAGCAAATCAAATCATTCAGCTAGTCAAAAAAGAAATGGGTCCAAAAGAAGTAGCGGTAGAGTTTCAGCCAACTAAATAAAGGGAATAAAAGAAGTGTGAAACAGCCGTAAATTGGGGTTGTTTACACTTCTTTTTTTATGAAATGACTAAAATCTAAGCGATACGGTAAAAATTTTAACATGGCTTTCTTTTTTTACTTCGGTTATAATAGGTTTCATAATCTTATATTAGTACTAGGTGACAAATGTTTTCATAAGTGTTGTCATCTGTAAAGCTATGTTTCCATTTATAAAACGATAACGCTAAAAAGTTATTATAGAGTAAGTGGAACTTCTTTTTAATGTTTGCCAAACGAATTGAATGGCTGTAGCCATCTGTCGTATTATTAACATTGTAGAGAATTCTATTTTCATGAGGTAGGAGTGTTCAATATGTTAAAAATTCAAGAGATCCGTGAGATCATTAAACTAGTTGATCAATCATCAATCGAGGAGTTCACCTATGAGCACGAAGGCTCCAAAATCAAGATGAAGAAAAAAGACGCAATTGTTTCCAAACAAGCGCAGCAAGTAGTGGTTTCGGCACCTGAACAAGCGGCAGCACCTGCACCGCAGGCAGCAGCGGCTCCAGCGCCAGCCCCAGCAGCACAGTCTGCTCAACCAAAAGAAGAACAAGCGGCCCCAGCGGTTGATGAAAGCTTACATAAAATTACATCTCCGATGGTAGGGACATTCTATGCGTCATCATCGCCAGAATCAGATGTATACGTGACTCCTGGAGATAAAGTACAAAAAGATTCGGTTGTATGTATCGTAGAAGCAATGAAATTATTTAATGAAATCGAAGCAGAAGTTAAAGGTGAAATCGTTGACGTATTAGTTGAAAATGGACAACTTGTAGAATACGGTCAACCTCTTTTCTTAGTAAAGCCTGAATAAGGAGCGGTAAATATGATTAAAAAGCTATTAATTGCGAATCGAGGAGAAATTGCGGTTCGAATTATTCGAGCGTGTAAAGAGTTAGGTGTAGAATCAGTAGCTGTTCATTCTCAAGCTGATCGCGATTCTTTGCATGTACAATTAGCAGACGAAGCGTATTGTATTGGACCAACGTCATCTAAAGACAGCTATTTAAACTTTACAAACATTATGAGCGTTGCGATGCTAACGGGCTGTGACGCCATTCACCCTGGATACGGCTTTTTAGCTGAAAACGCTGATTTTGCAGAGCTATGCAGAGAGTGTAACGTTACATTTGTAGGACCAAGTCCTGAAGCCATTAACAAAATGGGGACAAAAGACGTAGCGAGAGAAACGATGCGTGAAGCCGGTGTCCCAATTGTTCCTGGTTCAACTGGAATTGTAGAGTCAGTGGAAGACGGTATGTCGATCGCTAATGATATTGGCTATCCTGTTATTATTAAAGCAACGGCAGGAGGCGGAGGAAAAGGAATCCGCGTTGCGAAAAATGAACAAGAGCTTATTAAAGGTATTGCAATTACACAGCAAGAAGCTGCTACAGCTTTCGGTAACCCTGGTGTGTACATTGAAAAGTTCATTGAGGATTTCCGTCACGTTGAGATCCAAGTGTTGGCTGATTCTCATGGGAATACTGTACATTTAGGAGAGCGTGATTGCTCGATTCAACGCCGTCTTCAAAAATTAATTGAAGAAACGCCTTCTCCAGCATTAGACGAAAAAACGCGTGAATTAATGGGCGATGCTGCTGTTAAAGCCGCTCAAGCCGTTAATTACACAGGAGCCGGAACAGTGGAATTCATTTATGATTACCGTGAAAACAAATTTTACTTCATGGAAATGAATACGCGTATCCAAGTAGAACACCCTGTTACAGAGATGGTGACAGGAGTTGATTTAATTAAAGAACAAATCAAAGTGGCAAATGGTGAAACTTTACCGTTTACGCAAGAAGAAGTGACATTTAACGGATGGGCAATTGAGTGCCGAATCAACGCAGAAAACCCAGAGAAAAACTTTATGCCATCACCAGGTACGATTCAAATGTACTTGCCGCCAGGTGGCTACGGAGTGCGCGTAGACTCTGCTGCATACCCGGGCTATGCAATCCCGCCTTACTATGATTCAATGGTGGCTAAATTGATTGTTCATGCGCCAACTCGTGAGGAAGCTATTGAACGAATGAAGCGCGCGTTAGATGAATTTGTTATCGACGGCGTTGCGACCACTATTCCTTTTCACCAAAAACTATTAAATCATGAAAAATTTGTTAGTGGTGAATTCAACACGAAGTTTCTTGAGCTATATGACGTAATGAATTCTTAGTATAATATAAACTATAGGAGGTGCTGTACATGAATGAAAATCATGTATTAGAAATGGAAGAACACCCAAATTCTCTTGGCAAAGTAGAAATTGCTCCTGAGGTTATTGAAGTCATTGCGGGTATTGCTGCTTCTGAAGTAGAAGGCGTTTCTGCAATGAGAGGAAATTTTGCAGCTGGCGTTGTGGAGAAACTAGGAAAGAAAAACCACGGTAAAGGTGTAAAAGTGGACTTAACAGAAAACGGGATAAAAGTAGACGTATTTTGTATGATGAAGTTTGGGGTGTCTATTCCAAACGTAGCGCAACAAGTACAAGATAACATTCGTCAAGCCCTTAAAAATATGACAGCTATTGATCTCGATGAAGTAAACATTCATATCGTAGGGATTCAGTTTGATACGCAAAAAACTGATATTGAAGAAGTTGAATAAAACAAACGTTTACCTAACGGCTGTTGCTAAAATGGAATAACGTATGATTACTTGTTCCTTTTCAACACAAGCTATGGTAAAGTGAAAAAGACTGTCTCGTCATAAAGACGGTCTTTTTCGTGTTCTACAAACTTCGTATAAGAACAATGAAGTATCGTTTCATAAACTATGCTATTATCTAGGTATACTAGTTGAAGAAGATAAATAAAGGAGCAAAAATAATGAAAAGACATACAGCACGCCAAAAAGCATTACAAGCACTATTTCAGCATGATTTAGGGCAGACCGAGCCAATGGAGGCAATCGGAAATGTTGTACAAAATGAAAAGTCTGATCAATTTTTAGAAAGTCTCGTGCTAGGTGTGGTTGAACATCAGCAAGAAATTGATGAACTTTTACGCAATCATTTAGAAAAATGGACGTTAGATCGTGTAGCCACTGTAGACCGCGTTATCCTACGTATTGCCGTATACGAAATGAAGTATGAAGAAGAAATTCCTACGAGCGTTACGTTAAATGAAGCGATTGAATTAGCGAAAACGTTTGGCGATGATCAATCAAGCAAGTTTATCAATGGCGTATTGTCTAAAGTGTTAACAACTTTATCTAAATAAAGGTTCATCTTGCCAAATCAAGTGACCAAAATGCTTCTCTCCTTTATATAAAGGGGAGAGGGTGACTGCAAAGGAGGCAAAATGATGAGTGAAGTGCGTTATCTAACCGTTACGGCTCTTACACGATACATTAAGCGCAAGTTTGATGTAGACCCTCACATGCAAGATGTATGGATTAAAGGAGAAATTTCTAACTTTAAACGTCATAGTCGGGGACATATGTATTTCACCTTGAAAGATCAAAATGCTCGTATCGCAGCCGTTATGTTTGCTGGGCATAACCGGCAGCTTAATTTTCAGCCTGAAGAAGGAATGAATGTGCTCATTCGAGCTGAAATTTCGGTTTATGAACCAAGCGGAAATTATCAAATGTACGTAAAAGAAATGCAGCCTGACGGCGTTGGAAACTTATACTTGGCCTACGAACAGCTGAAAAAAAAGCTGGAAAAAGAAGGCTTATTTGATCCTGCTAGGAAACGAAAACTGCCGAAGTATCCAACAACAATAGGTGTTATTACATCTCCAACTGGAGCAGCCGTACGTGATATTATTACGACATTAAAGCGCAGATATAACGCGAACATTATTGTTATGCCCGCTCTTGTTCAAGGAGTGAATGCGGCACCGTCTATCATTAAGGCAATTGAAGAAGCAAACCGTCGTAAAGAAGCAGACGTATTAATTGTTGGCCGCGGTGGTGGGTCAATTGAAGAGCTTTGGGCTTTTAACGAAGAAAGCGTTGCTCGTGCAATTTTCACTTCTACTATTCCTGTTATTTCAGCGGTTGGACATGAAACCGATTTTACAATTGCAGATTTTGTAGCAGATCTTCGCGCTCCTACTCCAACGGGTGCTGCGGAATTGGCTGTGCCTCATATCAGTGAAATTACAGAAAGATTGACTCAGCGAAATATCCGTCTTCTTCGTTCGATGAAAGAAATGCTTCAGTCTAGTAGCCGCAGGCTTGAACGATCCCAGAAATCATATGCTTTTCGTTATCCTCAAAAGTTGGTCGAGCAAAAAGAGCAGCAGTTAGATCAGTTGATGGAGCGTTTTTATCGTGAAGGCAGAAGGTACATTGAACATAAACGGACGAACTACGAGCAGCTAACAGCTGCTTTGTTGCGCAATCACCCCGAGCATCAGTTAACGAAAGCGGCGGAGCGTCAACAGCAGCTGACGAAAATGCTGACCAAAGAGATGCAGCAGCTGCTAAAGCAAAAACAGCTTTTATTTGCAACGGCAACGTCAAAATTACATACGCTTAGTCCATTAAAAACAATGGAAAGAGGCTACAGCTTAGTATACGATAAAGAAAAAGAGTTAATTAAATCAACCAAACAAGTATCCAAAGGCGATGTGGTAAACGTTCGTTTGACCGATGGACAGTTGCAGTGTGAAGTTTCGAAAATAGAGGAGCGATGAAAAATGGCGACAAATAAAGAGTATACGTTTGAAGAGGCGATGGAGCAGTTAGAAACCATCGTAAACAAGCTAGAAGAAGGCGACGTGCCTTTAGAAGAAGCAATTCAACAATTCCAAGAAGGAATGACTCTTTCAAAATTCTGTCACGATCGTCTTCAGCATATTGAAAAGCAAATGGAAACTATTTTACGTGAAGACGGAACGCTTGAGCCATTCTCGGTACAGGAGGAAGAGTGATGGTGAATGAAATGAATTTAAAAGAGTATATTTCTTTTACAAAAGATCGAGTAGAAACACGCTTGCCTGAAGTGGTAAAAGCATTACATGCTCCGGTTAACTTAAAGGAATCCATGCTTTACTCCCTTACTGCAGGAGGAAAGCGACTTCGCCCAGTGCTGTTGTTTGCAACGCTACATGCGTTTGGAAAAGACGAGAGCATGGGATTAGAAACAGCATGTGCAGTGGAAATGATTCATACATATTCTCTCATTCACGATGATTTACCTAGCATGGATGATGACGACTTAAGAAGAGGTAAACCAACGAATCACAAGGTGTACGGCGAAGCAACGGCTATATTAGCTGGAGATGCTCTTTTAACAAATAGCTTTCAGCTCATTTCTGAAGCGGCACATCCTGAGATTACATCACATATGAAGCTTCAGCTCATTACAGAACTGGTAAAAGCAAGCGGAACAGAAGGTATGATCAGCGGACAGGTTGCGGATATGGAAGGGGAAAAAAAGCAGCTCACGCTAGACGAGCTTGAATATATTCACCTTCACAAAACGGGGAAGCTGCTAGGGTTTTGTGTAAAAGCAGGAGCTATTCTTGCAAAAGCTACGCCTCTACAGCAAGAATTATTAGAAGAATTCAGTAAGCATGTAGGGTTAGCGTTTCAAATTCAAGATGATATCTTGGATGTGGAAGGGTCTGAAGAAAAATTAGGAAAGCCAATTGGCAGTGATACAGAAAATGAAAAAACGACATATCCTTCTTTGTTAGGTATGGAAGCGGCCAAAGAAAAGTTACAGTATCATGTTGAACAAGCACTTCTCTCGTTACGTCAAGCTCAAATTAAGCACGGATTACTAGAAGAAATTTGTTTATATATAGCAAAACGTGATAGTTAATGACGATTTCTGTCAGGTTTTTTTGAGTGATACAGTAAAATAAGATTGAGTCCCAATAGGGGCTATGCTATAATAATTTTACTACTGTATAAAAGCGTAGTGCATAGGTTTGAAAGACATATACAATATCTTGGTGGCCGTTATCACATTTGTGTTAGCGGCTATTTTTTCACTGTTTTCCTTTGAATATCACTGGTTTACTGATAGAATATCAAAGGTATTGTAAGTAATAAGGAAATACTAAAAATTGACTATACGTATAAAACAATAGACAATGTATTAAGGTAACTTTATAACAAGTACGAAAGTGAGTGATCCACCTTGGATCTTACAACGATAAAAAATCCTGAGTTTTTAAAGAAAATGTCAGTAACACAATTAGAAGAACTAAGTGAAGAGATTCGTCGTTTTTTAATTACAAAGCTTTCTGCAACTGGTGGTCATATAGGGCCGAATTTGGGGGTTGTTGAGTTAACGCTTGCACTCCATAAAGTGTTCGACAGCCCAAAAGATAAATTTTTATGGGACGTCGGGCATCAGTCGTATGTCCATAAAATTTTAACAGGACGAGCGGGAGAGTTTGATACAATCCGTCAATATAAAGGATTATGCGGTTTTCCAAAGCGTGACGAAAGTGAGCATGACGTATGGGAAACGGGACATAGTTCTACATCTCTTTCAGCCGCAATGGGAATGGCTGCTGCAAGAGATTTGCAAAAAACAAAAGCTCATATTGTTCCTATCATTGGTGACGGAGCTTTAACAGGTGGTATGGCTCTTGAAGCGCTTAACCACATCGGGCACGAGCAAACGGATATGACCGTTATTTTAAATGACAATGAAATGTCTATCGCTCCTAACGTGGGGGCTGTACACAGTATTCTAGGACGTTTGCGCACGGCAGGCAAATACAACTGGGTAAAAGATGAGCTTGAAGTCTTGCTGAAAAAAGTGCCTGCAGTAGGCGGTAAGCTTGCGGCAACGGCAGAACGTGTAAAAGATGGCCTAAAGTATATGGTCGTGTCAGGCATGTTCTTTGAAGACCTTGGCTTTACGTATTTAGGCCCGGTTGATGGCCATAGCTATGATGATTTATTGGAAACGTTACAATATGCAAAGAAAACAAAAGGTCCGGTACTGATTCACGTTATTACGAAAAAAGGGAAAGGGTACTTGCCGGCGGAAAGCGATAAAAGCGGAGCATGGCATGGTACAGGCCCTTACAAAATTGAGTCCGGTGACTTTATTAAAGACAAAAATGTTCCGATTGCTTGGAGTAAACTAGTAAGTGATACGGTATTGAAGATGGCTAGGGAAGATGATCGCATTGTAGCCGTAACGCCAGCAATGCCTGTGGGTTCAAAACTCGAAGCATTTCAAAAAGAGTTTCCGCATCGCATGTTTGATGTTGGGATTGCAGAGCAGCATGCAACAACAATGGCAGCGGGTCTTGCAACTCAAAATATGAAGCCCTTTTTAGCTATTTATTCTACGTTTTTACAGCGTGCATACGATCAAGTGGTTCATGATATTTGCCGTCAGAAGCTAAATGTATTTATTGGGATTGATCGCGCTGGGCTAGTAGGTGCTGATGGTGAAACGCATCAAGGCGTGTTTGATATTGCATTCTTACGTCATTTGCCTAACCTTGTTATTATGATGCCAAAAGACGAGAATGAAGGCCAGCACATGGTTCACACTGCTTTGACTTATGAAGAAGGTCCGATTGCTATGCGCTATGCTAGAGGAAACGGATTAGGTGTTGAACTAGATTCAGAACTGAAAAACATTCCGATCGGTACATGGGACGTATTAAAAGAAGGTTCAGATACAACCATTTTAACGTTTGGTACAACGATTTCAATGGCGATGGATGCAGCAGCAGAACTTGAGAAGCAAGGAATCAGCGTCAAAGTGGTAAATGCTCGTTTTATTAAACCGCTGGATGAAAAAATGCTTCATGAGATTTTCCAAACTAGTAAGCCTGTAATTACGGTAGAAGAAGCGGTACTTCAAGGCGGTTTTGGAAGCGCGGTGTTAGAGTTTGCATCAGAGCACGGCTATTATGATACGCGCGTTGAACGTATGGGGATTCCAGATCGCTTTATCGAGCACGGCAGCGTAACAAAACTTTTAGAAGAAATTGGCTTAACCAAAGAAGAGATTATAAATCGAGTTAAAAAACTCGTAACACCAACACAAAAGAGGCTTGAAGTTAAGTGACAAAAAAAGAACGAGTAGATGTATTATTAGTAGAACGAGGTTTGATTGAAACAAGAGAAAAAGCAAAGCGTACAGTGATGGCAGGACTTGTCTATGCGAATGAAGTCCGTTTGGATAAGCCGGGAGAGAAAATTGAACGCGATACGCCGCTGACAATTAAAGGTGCAGTGATGCCTTACGTCAGCAGAGGCGGCTTTAAGCTTGAAAAAGCGATTAAAGAATTTAATGTCCATGTAGCGGATAAAATCATGATTGATATTGGTTCTTCTACTGGAGGCTTTACTGATTGTGCGCTTCAAAATGGAGCGAAGATGTCCTATGCGCTAGACGTAGGCTATAATCAGCTAGCTTGGAAGCTTCGTCAAGATGAACGAGTAGAAGTAATGGAACGAACAAATTTCCGTTATGTGACGCCAGCTGATTTATCAAGAGGCTTGCCTGAATTCGCTTCTATTGATGTATCATTTATTTCCTTAAGACTCATTCTTCCTGTGTTAAAAAAACTTCTTGTTCCACACAGCGATGTTGTTGCGCTCGTTAAGCCACAGTTTGAGGCTGGAAGAGAGCAAGTTGGGAAAAAAGGAATCGTGCGTGATTCAAAAGTGCATGAAGAAGTTCTTCAAGGCATGGTGGATTTCTCGCTTCGTCAAGGATACGATGTATATAACATGTCTTATTCACCGATAACGGGAGGAGATGGAAATATCGAATTTCTTCTCCACCTGCGCTGGAAAGGCGAGCGTGAACTTGGTAAAAATCAAGCTCCGCTTACTGTGCGTGAAGTAGTCGAAGAAGCACATAAGACGTTAAAAGAGAAAAAGTAATAATGGCCAATGTTAAGCAAAGACTTAGCATTGGCGATTTGATTATGACTCTTTATACAAAAGGTGCATAATCAAGTTGAACACATTATGATACTTAATTAGTGAAAGACTTATAAACAACAAAACAAAAAGAAGATTACATATTAATGTGAGGTGCCAACATGAATAAAGGGCAAAGACATATTAAAATTCGTGATATTATCACGAATAATGATATTGAAACACAGGATGAATTGGTAGATATTTTAAAAAACCAAGGTTTTAATGTAACACAGGCAACAATTTCTCGTGATATTAAAGAACTGCACTTAGTCAAAGTGCCTTTGATGGACGGTCGATACAAATACAGCTTGCCTGCAGATCAGCGTTTTAATCCCTTACAAAAGTTAAAGCGCTCTCTTATGGACGCATTTGTAAAAATTGATTCAGCTGGGCATATGTTGGTGATGAAAACATTACCGGGAAATGCAAATGCGATTGGCGCATTAATTGATCATTTGGACTGGGATGAAATATTAGGAACAATTTGTGGAGACGATACATGTTTGATTATTTGCCGTACTCCTGAAGATACGCAAATTATATCAGACCGATTCTTAGAAATGTTATAAAGGTGAGTGAAGCAGGTTGTTAGCTGAATTATCCATTAAAAACTTTGCGATTATTGATGAACTTTCTGTTTCATTTGAAAAAGGCTTAACGGTATTAACAGGCGAAACAGGAGCGGGGAAATCGATTATTATTGATGCCATTTCATTGTTAGTAGGTGGAAGAGGCTCTTCCGAGTTTGTACGCCACGGAACAGACAGAGCCGAAATTGAAGGACTTTTCTTATTTGATGAAGAACAGCATCCGAGTCACGAAAAAGCCAAACAAGTCGGTTTGGAAGTGGAAGATGGAATGATTGTGCTTCGCCGAGATATCACTACAAATGGGAAAAGTATTTGCCGCATCAACGGTAAGCTCGTAACGTTAGCTATCCTACGTGAAGTCGGACAGACGTTAATTGATATACATGGACAGCACGAGCACCAAGATTTAATGAATCAAGATCGTCACTTAACTCTTCTTGATCAATATGGAGGAGAAAAAGTAGAAGAGGCTTTGACGGAGTATCGAGAGGTATTTTCTAGGTATACATCGCTAAAAAAGCAGCTCGATCAATTAACTGAAAATGAACAGCAGATGGCACATCGCCTCGATCTTATTCAATTTCAATTAGATGAAATCAAAGCGGCAAATTTGCAGCTGAACGAAGACGAGGAACTAAATGAAGAGCGTTTGAAGATTTCTAACTTTGAAAAGATCTATACGTCGCTAAACGATGCGTACAATGCGCTGCACGGTGAACATCAAGGTTTAGATTGGGTAGGCGTAGCAATGAATCATACGGAGGATATTTCGTCACTGGAAAAAAACTATGCCGAAATTTCTGAGATCATTTCATCGAGCTTCTATCAGCTAGAAGACGCATCTTATAAAATTCGTCAGCAGCTTGATTTATTAGAATTTGATCCCAAACGCTTAGACTTTATTGAAGCGCGTTTAAATGAAATTAATCACTTAAAGCGTAAATATGGTCAAAGTGTAGATGAAATTCTAGAATATGCAGCGCAAATTGAAGATGAAATTGATCGTATTGAAAATCGAGATACGCATGTGAGCAAGATCAAAGAACAGTTAAACAGTGTAGCACAGGATTTATTAGTAGAAGCTAATAACGTTTCAGCTATTCGAAAAAAACTTGCTCAAGAGTTAACGGACAGCATCCATCATGAGCTTCAAGAACTGTATATGGCTAAGACCGTATTTCAAATTAAATTCTCTGTTGTAAATGCAGGTAAAAATGACGTTGAATTAAATGGAGAAAGAATAAAATTCACCAAAGACGGCATTGACAACGTAGAATTTTATATTTCTACCAATCCTGGTGAACCTTTAAAGCCTCTTGCAAAAGTAGCATCAGGAGGAGAACTGTCAAGAATTATGCTGGCGTTAAAGAGCATCTTCTCTAAGCATCAAGGCGTGACGTCCATTATCTTTGATGAAGTTGATACAGGCGTAAGTGGAAGAGTAGCTCAATCGATCGGTGAAAAAATACATGCTATTTCTGTTGATTCACAAGTTCTCTGTATATCTCATCTGCCTCAGGTAGCAGCGATGGCAGATACTCATCTCTTTATTGCTAAAGAGATAAAAGGTGATCGTACAACGACATCTGTTCTTCCATTAACTCTTGATGAAAAAGTAAAAGAAATTGGTCGAATGATTGCAGGAGCTGAAATTACAAGCTTAACGAAGGAACATGCCAAAGAGCTTTTAGATTTAGCGGATAAGATGAAGCACACCATTTAAAAAAACACCTTTTAACACGTAACAGTATGTGTTAGAGGTGTTTTTTTATACAAAATGGAGGAACTGAAAATGTTTCCTTGCACTTCTTTTCATTTTTCTCTGAACTTCTGTTATAAATGCGCTCTAAGAAGGCTAAATTAAATGTGTAGCCATTTAGGCGAGGAAGCGAGGAGAGTGAAAACATGCAAAATCGATACAGACATATAATTGGTGCGATTCTCCTTGTTTCGTTCATCTTTGTAGGGTTTATTCCAGTTGTGCAACAATATATACACATTCCAAAACAAATCGTCTTATTTGAACAGCAAAAAGAAAAAATTAATACGACATTACCGCTTAGCGTAGAAGCTTCATCACCTGTTTACGATGTAACAAGTAACAAGGCGAAGCTGACTGTAGCAGGCAAACAGGTAGGCAAAGAAGAGTTGATGCTTCATTTGGCCGGTATTCCTGTAAAGCGTGTAGACGTGCAGGTATTATCTGATTTTAAAGTCATTCCAGGTGGACAATCAATCGGTGTGAAATTAAATTCAAAAGGTGTTCTTGTTGTAGGCTATCATCAGGTAGATACAGCAAAAGGTAAAAGATCTCCTGGCGAAATTGCGGGTATTCAAGTTGGAGATATGATTACGAAGATTAATGGTAAAACCATTGAAAAAATGAGTGATATTACACCGTTTATTCAGCAGGCAGGAAAAACGGGTGAACCATTAAATCTGCATATTTTAAGAGAAAAAAAGCAGTTTGACACTAAGCTGTATCCGTTAAAAGATAAGCAAGATTATGCGTACAGAATTGGTTTATACATCCGTGATTCAGCTGCAGGAATTGGCACAATGACTTTTTATGATCCAAAATCTAAAAAATACGGCGCTTTAGGCCACGTTATTTCGGATATGGATACAAAAAAGCCAATCGTAGTAGAAGATGGACAAATTGTCCGTTCGACCGTTACATCAATTGAAAAAGGTTCTAACGGCGTTCCCGGTGAAAAGCTAGCAAGGTTTTCTGAAGATAGACAAATCATTGGAAATATTACACGAAATAGTCCTTTTGGTATTTTTGGAAAATTGTCTTCAACGATGGAAAACGGAATAATGGATAAAGCAATGCCAATTGCCCTATCTCATCAAGTAAAAGAAGGACCGGCTAAAATTCTAACGGTAGTAGATGATGATCAAGTGGAAGAATTTGATATTGAAATTATGAGTACTATACCTCAAAAGTTTCCGGCTACTAAAGGAATGGTTATTAAAATTACAGATCCTAAATTGCTAAAGAAAACAGGTGGAATTGTTCAAGGAATGAGCGGGAGCCCGATTATTCAAAACGGTAAAGTCGTTGGAGCGGTTACCCATGTTTTTGTAAATGATCCTACCTCGGGTTATGGTGTCCATATTGAATGGATGCTTAACGAAGCAGGAATTGATATTTATAAAAATAATCGAAAAAAAGCGAGCTAATGTTGTCATTAGTTCGCTTTTTTTGATAAAAATTATTGTCGTAAATGTACGAGAAAAACGTCGAAAAACAAAGAAAATAAGAGAAAACCGAATAAATTCCATTTAAAAGACTTTTTTCTAAAAAAATAAAGGAAATAATGTTGCATTGTCGAATTTGTCCTTTAGAATAAAGAATAGAGACACGTAGGAAACGACGTATAACATAAAGGACTGAGGAGGAAGCTGCATTGAAAAAAATTAAAGTATGCTTGGTTGATGATAATCGGGAACTAATTGGTTTGCTTGAAGATTATATTTCAGAGCAAGAAGACATGGAAGTAATCGGAGTAGCTTACAATGGACAAGAGTGTTTATCCATTTTAAAAGATAAAGATCCGGATGTTCTTGTATTAGACATTATTATGCCGCATCTAGATGGATTAGCAGTTTTAGGTCAGTTAAAAGAAATGAAAAAAGAAAATTATCCAAATGTCATTATGCTAACAGCATTTGGTCAAGAAGACGTAACGAAAAAAGCGGTGGATTTAGGAGCTGCTTATTTTATTCTAAAACCGTTTGATATGGAAAACTTAGTGAATCATATTCGTCAAGTTAGCGGACAAACATCTTCATTTATGCAACGTTCATCTTCTTCCATGCGTTCACATCGCGACAGCAAACCAGCAAATTTAGATGCAAGCATTACGAGCATCATTCACGAAATTGGTGTACCTGCTCATATCAAAGGCTATTTGTATTTGAGAGAAGCCATTTCAATGGTATATAAGGATATTGAGCTGCTTGGGTCGATTACAAAAGTACTGTATCCTGATATTGCAAAAAAATATAATACAACGGCAAGCCGCGTTGAGCGCGCCATTCGTCATGCCATTGAAGTAGCATGGAGCCGAGGAAACATTGATTCCATTTCTTCATTATTCGGATATACTGTCAGCATGTCAAAAGCGAAGCCGACAAATAGTGAATTTATCGCCATGGTTGCGGATAAATTACGCCTTGAACATAAAGCGAGTTGAAAGGGATAGGACTGCTGGAATTACGGGGTTTTGAGTGAGTTTATACCTTTTGTAATACAGAGTACATGCCGATAAACTTTTGGAATTTACACTAGATAGTAAACTGAAAACCAATAAACTTTCTACTGCAGGGCCGATGAATTTTAATCATTCATTGGTCTTTTTATTTTGTTTTAAGAGGTGAAAATATTGAGGTTAATGGAACGTGCATCTTGTTTTTCTTCATATCCATAGTGGTGTATTTTATTGAAATAATTTATTTAATTGTTATGAGGGTTTTGTACTTGAAAAAAGATTTAGAAGATGCATTAAAAAATTTATCTCCATATTTTAAATGGGATATGGATGAGTAAATTATAAAAAAAGCAGCCTTCAGAAAAGGCTGCTTTTTTTAATCCATTAATTTAGCAATCGGTTTTGAAAGGAACAGAACAATAATTCCAAGTACAATTGTTACAGCTCCGATTAAGCTGAAGATATCGAAATAACCTAAAGACTGTGTATAAGATGCAAGAACACCCGCTAGCTTATTAGCGACAGCAGAGCTTGCCATCCATACGCCCATTAAAAGAGAAGCAAGCTTTAATGGAGCTAGTCTACTTACCATAGACAACCCTACTGGCGAAATCATAAGCTCAGCTAGCGTGTGCAGGAAGTAAGTGAAAATCATGAACAGGATATTTACTTTTAAAGCTGGATCATTACCAGTATACATAACGGCCGGAATTAAAATTAAGAATCCTAATCCGACTGTTACAAGTCCCATACCCATTTTTGTTGGCGTTTTGAAATCACCGCGTTTTGAATTTCCTAGCTTGTACCAAACTAGTGACATAATTGGTGCTAAAATCATGATAAACAGCGGATTCAATGATTGGAACCACTCTGTTGGAACCGTGAAACTACCTATTTGACGATTAATTTGATCTTGAGCATATAGCGTTAAAGAACTTCCAGCCTGTTCAAAAGCTGTCCAGAAAGCAATAACAACGAAGGCTAGAATAACGATAGCAACCGTTCTTTTCTTTTCTCGTACTGTCAGCGGAGCAGTTGATGTTTGAGATGCCGCTGCGTGAACTTTTCCTGTAGGCTCTTTCCCGATATCACCTAAGTAGCGATTAGCCAGTAGGTTAAATAAAATTTGTCCAACAACCATTCCAATAGCTGCTGTTAAAAATCCGTATTTGTAACTCATTAATCCAACAACTAACGGTGCGAAAAATGCACCAAAGTTAATACCCATATAAAAAATGGTAAAAGCACCGTCACGGCGAGGATCATTTTCTTCATACAGATCTCCGACCAATGTGGAGATATTTGGTTTGAAAAATCCGTTTCCGATAATTAATAAAGCAAGTCCGATATACAAAGCGGCTACACTTTGATGAATGAAGATGGAAAAATTCCCAAGTGCCATAATCACACCACCGATAGTGATGGCTAACCTTCTTCCGAGGAAGCGGTCTGTTAAATATCCGCCAATCATTGGCGTAATGTAAACAGCACTAGTGAATGTTCCATATAAGCTCAGTGCAGTTGCTTTATCTACCCCGAGTCCACCTTGAGCAGCGGTAGCAGTTAAATAAAGAACCAGAATGGCTCTCATTCCATAATAACTAAACCTTTCCCATGCCTCAGTAGCGAATAATAAGTACAGTCCAGGAGGATGTTTTTTCCTAGACCCATTTGGCTGCTGATTTTCGTGTTGTACAGCTGCTTGCATAATGAAGTCCCCCTAAATTTTTCTCATACTATTTAATTCTTTTTTTTGAATTGATCAAAAAATCAGAATATAAGTACTGGAATAAATATAATGTATTTTTATTTTAGTAGAAAAACAATAATTTCGTCAATGAAATTATATGGAAAAATCAAAAAATAATTAAATATACACAAAAAAGTATTAAATTACTTATTTAAAAGCATTTTTAAAAATACATTTATATTATTAAATATTCTAATATATGTTATGGGGAATGAAGTGATAAGGTAATACTATTTTTGGAAATGAAAATTCGAAAGAAAAAAGGATCTGTTATTCAGATCCTTTTTTATCTTCGCTCGCATTTAATTCAGCAAGTTTCTGCAGCAAAATATGCTGAGGCATATGCATTAATTGCTCGAGAGGGATATTTAATTGTTCCGCTAATTTTACGGCTGTATCCGGTGAAATTTGCAGTGGTCTCATACACAACGACCTCCTTTTGCATATAAAGTAATGAAAGTAAAAAAGTATAAACAGTAAATTCGTGCTTTCACTATTAAGTAATGCTAAAGTTAATAATAAGTGATAATAGAGGAGTTGAGCAAGTATGTTTGTAATAGGTCATCGCGGCGCAGCTGGAACGTTTCCTGAAAATACGATGATTTCCTTCAAAGAAGCAGCGAGAGTTGGAGCACATGGAATTGAACTTGATGTGCATATGACAAAGGATGGAGAACTTGCTGTAATTCATGATGAAAAAGTAGATCGAACGACGAATGGAAAAGGGTATGTAAAAGATTTTACGTATCAAGATTTACAAAAATTAGATGCGAGCTATAAGTTCAAAAAAAAGTATGGAGTATGTAAAATCCCCACGTTAAATGAAGTAATGGAGTGGGCTTTAAGTGAAGGAATTAGCGTAAATATTGAGTTGAAAAACAATATATTTGACTATCCATACTTGGAAATGAAAGTCTTGGATTTAATTTATTTATACAAGATGAAGGATCGAACGATGATTTCATCTTTTAATCATAACAGCTTAGCCCGAATTGGTTCTCTGGATTCTACGATTGAAACAGCTATTTTATATTCTTATCCGATGTATGAGCCTTGGGTATATGCGCAGCATCTTGGCGCAAAAGCTCTTCACCCTAATCAGCGTACCGTTAATGAAGTAAATGTAGCCGCTTCAAAAGATTGTCAAATTCCAGTGCGACCTTACACAGTAAATGATGTAAAAGTAGCTGAGCAGCTTCGAAAATATGGATGTGAATCCGTTATTACCGATTATCCAGAAAAAATGGTGAAGCAATTTGGAGGGCGCTTTTCGTAAAAAAACATCGCATTAATGCGATGTTTTTTTATCTTTTTGAAATCTGTTTTGAACTTTGTTTCGCTTGCGGTCTCTGTGCAGAATAAAGCCAGCAACAAATCCAAGGCCGATTAAAAATAATAGAAGACCGACTGAAAATTGCAAAAATAAAGAAGGGAACGGGGATTGCAGGATGCCAAAAATCATATCTCTCATAAGTTTAATGCCATAGCCAGCGAGTATACCAGGAATAAGTAAGATTAGCAGTGCGATAATTCGAACCATAACTGCTCCTTTCTCTTCTCTTTTTTTAAAATGAATGCGTTTACATTAACAAACCGTTATACTTGAATCATAAAAGAACTAAATAAATTGTCAAGAGCGTTTCTTTTTTTATATGATAGGTATATGCAATATTTTGCACGGAATATGTACATATTAAGTAGAAAAGGTGAAAAAATATGCAAAATGTGTTGATTGTTGGAGGAGGAAAAGGCGGATTAGCTATTCTGAAAATCTTGTTGGAAACAGAATTTATGAAAGTGATTGGTGTAGTAGACGTACGAGCTAACGCGCCGGCTGTTTTGCATGCGCAAGAACAAGATATTTCAACCGGAATGAATTGGGAGCCTTATATGACAAAGCAGCTCGATGTCATTGTTGAAACAACAGGTAAACAAGGCGTCTTTCAACAATTGCAAAGAAGCAAACCCGCTGATGCACTGGTAGTGCCGGGATTGGTTGCTGAAATTATGGCCAATCTGATGGAGGAAAAAGAAGAGTTAATTCAGCGGTTAAAGCAAGAATCGTATAAATATGATCTTATTTTTAACGCGGCTCATGATGCGATGGTCGTGATTGATAGGAATGGATATATTACGCTATTTAATCAAAGTGCTGAGCGTTTGACGAACTTTTCACACAGAGATGTAATTGGTAAGCATCTTCATAAAGTCATTCCAAATAGTAAACTTGTTGATGTTCTTCATACAAAAACGATTGATCAAAATAGTGAATTTGTGTTAGATAGCGGACGCAAGGTAATTACGACTAGAATACCAATACTCGACGAGAATGGAGAGCTGTTTGGGGCCTTTTCGATTTTTAAAGATATTACGGACGTTGTCGGATTGGCAGAAGAAGTTACGAACTTAAAAGAAGTACAAACTATGCTTCAAGCTATTATTCAATCTTCTGAAGAAGCTATTTCGGTTGTGGATGAAGAAGGAAGAGGGATTTTAATTAATCCTGCTTATACGAGAATTACGGGTTTAAAAAAGACGGATATTATTGGTCAGCCCGCGACTGCCGATATCTCTGAAGGAGACAGTATGCACATGAAGGTGCTGCAAACAAGGCGTCCTGTTCGAGGTGTAAGGATGAGGCTCGGTCCGAGTAAAAGAGACGTAGTTGTGAATGTTGCACCCGTTATTGTTGATGGAAAATTAAAAGGCAGCGTTGGCGTTATTCATGATATGTCTGAAATTCAAGAGCTTACAAATGAACTCAAAAGAGCGCGTCAAATTATCCGAACGCTTGAAGCGAAATATTCATTTGCTGATATCATTGGTCAATCTGAAGAGTTTCAGTTAGCAATTGAGCAGGCTAGACTTGCTGCTAAAACACCAGCTACTGTTTTGCTTAGAGGTGAATCTGGGACGGGTAAAGAGTTGTTTGCACATGCTATTCATAATGCGAGCAGCCGAAAGTTTAATAAATTTGTCCGGATTAACTGTGCTGCGCTTTCTGAGTCTTTGCTTGAAAGTGAACTTTTTGGGTACGAAGAAGGAGCTTTTTCCGGGGCAAAAAGAGGCGGGAAACGCGGCGTTTTTGAAGAAGCCAATAACGGTAGCATCTTTTTAGATGAAATCGGGGAGCTCTCAGCTCATATGCAGGCTAAGCTGCTTCGGGTTCTTCAAGAAAAAGAGCTTATTCGCGTTGGAGGAACGACTCCTATTCCGGTGAATGTTCGCGTTATTGCAGCTACGAATGTGAATTTAGAAAAAGGAATGGCTGATGGAAGCATCAGACAGGACTTGTATTATCGGCTAAACAAAATTCCGATTCACATACCTCCACTTCGGAAGAGAAAAGAGGATATTGGTGCGCTTGTTACACACTTAATTACAAAAATTAATCAAGATTACGGCCGACATGTTGAAGGAGTAACAGAGCGGGCTTTACAGTCATTAAGATCATACGACTGGCCAGGAAATGTCAGAGAGCTTGAAAACATATTAGGTAGAGCGATTATTTATATGCACTATACAGAAACAATGATTGATTCTGTTCATCTCCCTTCACTTGAAGGCAAGGGCAATAAAGAAAAAAATCAGGTGAATGAAGAGGTAATGTTCGAAGGGAAGACTTTAGCGCACATGATGGAAAATTACGAAGCGGAACTTATTCAAAAAGTGCTGCTTGCAAACGAGTATAACCGAACGAAAACAGCAAAACAGCTTAATATTTCCCTGCGTTCTTTGTATTATAAGTTGGAAAAATACAATCTTGCAAATAACAGCATGCAATAAAATGCATGGTGTGCAATTTATTGCATATAAATAAAGAGGTATTCTTTTTTTCTATTTGTTGTTAGAATCAATAAAAAATTTTTTTTGTGCGTAAGAACGGATATAAGCAGCTATATTATGTAATATATGCAGAGGATGGCACAAATCTTGCATGTATTTTAGGTGACTGCATAAACGCGCAGTATGCTCTTTAAAACGGAGCAAACGAAAGAATGAAAAAGGAGAGGTCGAACATTCCATGACTCTTGCTACCATCTTATCTCGGGTTGCTAAGCAGTCTTCTTTGACTGTTGCTGTTGCTGCAGCTGAAGACTTAGAAACAATTGAGGCAGTGTATGAAGCTGTGTCAAGGGAAGTTTCTGAATTTATTTTGTTTGGCAACGAAACGACAATTAATGAATTATTCAGGCAGTACCGCCCATCCTTACTCACTCATAAGGCTGTGACGGTCGTACATACGGAGTCCGTTTTAGAAGCGGCTCAATTGGCTGTGCGTTCAGTTCAGCAAGGTCAAGCTCATATCGTAATGAAAGGGAATTTATCCACATCGCTTATCTTAAAAGCTGTGTTAAATAAAGAGCATGGTTTGCGTACGGGAAATGTTTTATCACATGTAGCTGTGTTTGACGTTCCTCACTATGACCGTCCGATTCTTGTAACAGATGCAGCTATGAATATTACGCCATCTCTGGAAGAGAAAGTTCAAATCATTCAAAATGCGGTGAACGTTGCCCACTCTATTGGGGTAGAGATGCCAAAGGTAGCTCCTATTGCAGCGGTTGAAGTTGTGAACCCTTTGATGCCTGCAACAGTAGAGGCTGCGCTTCTTACACAGATGAACCGCAGAGGACAAATTAAAGGCTGCGTTATTGATGGACCTTTAGCACTCGACAATGCCATTAACATAGAAGCAGCCAAGCAAAAAGGCATTCAAAGTGAAGTTGCCGGTCAAGCAGATATATTACTCGTTCCAGCAATTGAAACAGGGAACGTCTTATATAAATCCCTCATTTATTTTGCTAAAGCAAAAGTTGGAGCTATTCTAGCAGGAGCAAAAGCTCCGGTCGTCTTAACATCCAGAGCAGATTCATCAGAAAGTAAATTATACTCACTGGCGCTTGCTATCAGCGTCGCTCAACAGAATTCTTAGGAGGCACTAACAATGAAAATTTTTGACTATATGGAAACATACGATTACGAGCAGTTATTATTTTGCCAAGATAAAGATTCAGGCTTAAAAGCCATTATTGCGATTCACGATACAACAATTGGACCAGCTCTAGGCGGTACGAGAATGTGGACATATGAATCAGAAGAGGCTGCAATTGAAGATGCGCTTCGTCTATCACGCGGAATGACTTATAAAAATGCAGCAGCAGGCTTGAATTTAGGAGGAGGGAAAACGGTTATTATCGGAGATCCTCGCAAAGACAAAAATGAAGCGATGTTCCGTGCATTTGGTCGCTTTATTCAAGGGTTAAATGGTCGATATATTACAGCAGAAGATGTGGGCACAACGGTAGAGGATATGGATATTGTATATGAGGAAACGGATTATGTAACGGGTGTATCTCCTGCTTTTGGTTCATCAGGCAATCCATCACCAGTCACAGCCTACGGCGTATACCGAGGAATTAAAGCAGCAGCAAAAGAAGCATTTGGAACAGATATGCTTGAAGGAAAAGTAGTAGCTGTCCAAGGTGTAGGAAACGTAGCGTATAATTTATGCCGCCACCTTCACGAAGAAGGAGCGAAACTTATTGTAACGGATATTAATAAAGAAGCTGTTCAGCGTGCGGTAGAAGAATTTGGTGCGCAAGCAGTAGACCCGAATGATATTTATGGTGTAGAATGTGATATCTATGCTCCTTGTGCACTCGGAGCAACGATTAACGATGAAACGATCCCTCAAATAAAAGCAAAAGTTATTGCAGGGGCAGCTAATAATCAATTGAAAGAAACGCGTCATGGTGATTTAATTCATGAATTAGGCATTGTATATGCACCCGACTATGTTATTAACGCAGGAGGCGTTATTAACGTAGCTGATGAGCTAGTTGGATATAACCGTGAGCGTGCGCTGAAAAAAGTTGAAGGTATTTATGATAATATTGAAAAGGTAGTTGAAATCTCAAAGCGAGATGGCATTCCAACCTATCTAGCAGCAGATCGCTTAGCTGAAGAAAGAATTGAAAAGCTGCGTCGTTCACGCAGTCAATTTTTACAAAATGGACAGCATATTTTAAGTAGACGTCATACGCGCTAATGTTTGAGCTGAAGGCTAGGCAAAAGGAATAAATGAAATCCTTTCGACCTAGCCTTCGTTTATGAGAATGATAAGGTAGGAGGACATGTGTTGGATATGCACGAATATCGAATGCTGATAATAAATCCGGGTTCAACGTCCACAAAAATTGGCGTGTTTCACAACGATAAACCAATTTTTGATCGAACAATCCGCTACGATTCACAGCAAATGAATCAGTTTGAGACGATATATGCACAGTATGAGTTCCGTAAAAACTCGATTTTAGAGGCACTTGATGAAGAAGGGATTAATTTATCTAAATTAAGTGCAGTATGTGGAAGAGGAGGGCTTTTACGCCCGATTGAAGGCGGCACATATGAAGTAAATCAAGCCATGCTCAAAGATTTAAAAGACGGTTATGCCGGCCATCATGCTTCAAATTTAGGCGGGATTTTAGCTTTTGAGATTGCGTCTGGATTAAATATTCCAGCGTACATTGTTGATCCAGTGGTGGTAGATGAGCTAAGTGACATCGCTCGTATCTCAGGAACTCCTTTTATGGAAAGGAAAAGCATCTTTCACGCGCTGAATCAAAAATCGGTTGCTCGAAAAGTGGCTAAAGAAATGAATAGCACATATGAACAAATGAACGTTATTGTTACCCATATGGGTGGAGGCATTACAGTCGGAGTTCATCAACGCGGAAAAGTAATTGATGTGAACAATGGCCTGCACGGTGACGGTCCTTTTAGTCCAGAGCGCGCTGGCGGTGTACCGGTTGGTGAATTAGTTCGTCTTTGCTTTTCAGGTCAGTATTACCGCGAGGAGATTATGAAAATGCTTGTAGGAAAAGGCGGGCTTGTCGGTTATTTGGGCACATCTGACGTGCAGAAAGTCGAATTGATGGTGAAAAATGGAAACGAAAAAGCTAAGCTTATCTACGAAGCAATGGCTTATCAAATTTCGAAGGAAATTGGAGCTGCCAGTACGGTATTGCATGGAAAAGTAGATGCCATTATTTTAACGGGAGGCATTGCTTATTCAAAAGCGTTTGTTGAGCTGATTATTAATCATGTAAAGTGGATTGCAGATGTCATTGTTTATCCTGGAGAAAATGAGCTTCAAGCGCTAGCTGAAGGGGCTCTACGAGTGCTTACAGGTGAAGAAGAAGTGAAGGAATATAAAGGCGCTTAATAGCGTTTGCAGAAAGGTGTGAAGCAGTGTGGCAAAAGAATATGATTTGGTCATTCTCGGCGGTGGAACCGGAGGGTACGTAGCAGCTATTCGTGCCTCTCAGTTAGGTCTATCGGTAGCGGTTGTGGAAAAAAATAAGTTAGGCGGCACATGCCTGCACGCAGGGTGTATCCCAAGCAAAGCTTTACTAAGAAGTGCAGAAGTCTATCAAACGGCTAAGAAAAGCAGTGAATTTGGCGTAGAAACGTCCAATGTACTATTGAACTATGCACGTGTACAAGAACGAAAGTCAGAAATTGTTTCACAGTTACATAATGGTGTCAAACAGCTAATGAAAAAAGGTAAAATTGAGGTATATGAAGGAATTGGACGTATTTTAGGACCTTCTATTTTTTCTCCTATGCCAGGAACTATCTCCGTCGAATTAAAAAGCGGTGAAGAGAACGAAATGCTTATTCCAAAGAATGTAATTGTCGCAACAGGGTCTCGTCCTAGAACATTACCTGGTTTAACGATTGACGGAGAGAAAGTAATCACTTCAGATGAAGCATTAAAGATGGAAACACTTCCTGCTTCTATTATTATTGTGGGAGGCGGCGTTATCGGAATTGAATGGGCGTCAATGCTCACAGATTTTGATGTTGATGTAACGGTTGTTGAATACAGCGATCGAATTTTACCAACAGAAGATCAAGATATCTCCCGTGAAATGACGAAGCTTTTAAAAGCAAAAGGAGTTACCATTATTACTTCTGCTAAAGTAATGGCTGATACACTGTCTATTGATGGTCAGGTGAAAATTTCCGCTCAAGTAGGAGACGATATGCAAGAATATGAAGCAGAAAAGCTGCTTGTATCTGTAGGGCGTCAAGCGAATGTCGAAGGAATTGGTCTCGAGAATACCGATATTGTAGTAGAAAACGGTGTGATTGCCACAAATGATTTTTATCAAACGAAAGAATCTCATATCTACGCAATTGGAGATGTGATTGGCGGACTGCAGCTTGCACATGTAGCTTCTCACGAAGGAATTGTAGCTGTTGAGCATTTACATGGTGAAAAGCCTTTGAAGATTGATTATACAACAATCTCTAAATGCGTATACAGCAGCCCGGAGGCAGCAAGTGTAGGATTAACAGAACAAGAAGCAAAACAGCAAGGGTTTCAGCTGAAGGTTGGAAAGTTTCCGTTTAAGGCCGTTGGAAAAGCTCTTGTATATGGAGAGGCAGAGGGATTTGTTAAAATTATTGCTGATGCCGACACAAATGATGTCCTTGGTGTGCATATGATTGGACCTCACGTGACGGATATGATCTCTGAAGCAGGTCTTGCAAAGGTATTGGATGCTACACCATGGGAAATTGCTCATACCATTCATCCTCACCCTAGCCTTTCAGAAGCGATGGGAGAAGCTTCATTAGCTGTAGATGGAAAAGCGATTCATTTTTGATGATTAAAGGAGGTTTAAACATGACAAAAAACCGTCATGAATCATTAGGATTAACTGATGAACAAGTACTTGAAATGTACCGCACTATGCTGCTTGCACGAAAAATTGATGAGCGTATGTGGCTATTAAATCGTGCAGGGAAGGTGCCTTTTGTTATTTCATGTCAAGGTCAAGAAGCCGCTCAAGTTGGCGCAGCTTTTGCCTTAAATAGAGAGAATGATTACATATTACCTTATTACCGCGATCTGGGTGTTGTGCTAGCATTTGGAATGACTGCGCGTGATTTAATGCTTTCTGGGTTTGCTAAAGCAGAAGATCCAAACTCAGGAGGTCGTCAAATGCCAGGTCACTTTGGGCATAAGGAAAAGCGAATTGTAACAGGATCTTCTCCAGTTACAACACAGGTGCCTCATGCAGTAGGAATCGCTTTAGCAGGACGATTGGAGAAAAAAGACTTAGTAACGTTTGTTACGTTTGGAGAAGGATCTTCCAACCAAGGAGATTTCCACGAAGGCGCGAACTTTGCAGGTGTTCATAAGCTTCCTGTTATCTTTATGTGTGAAAATAACAAGTATGCGATTTCTGTTCCGGTTGAAAAGCAGCTAGGATGCGCAAAAGTATCTGATCGTGCAATTGGATATGGCATGCCAGGCTACACAATTGATGGAAACGACGTCCTTGAAGTATACCGAGTGGTAAAAGAAGCAAGAGATCGTGCATCCAGAGGAGAAGGGCCTACTCTTATTGAAACTGTTTCAGAGCGTTTGACTGCCCATTCAAGTGATGACGATGATCGTGCATATCGCGGAGCAGAAGAATTGTCTGAAGCTAAAAAGAGCGATCCGCTTGCGTACTTTGCGACTTATTTAAAAGAGGTTAACGTGTTAACCGATGAACGAGAAAAACAAATGCTTGATGATATTATGAACATCGTTAATGATGCAACAGATTATGCTGAAAACGCTCCTTATGCAGAAGCGGAATCGGCTTTAAAATACGTGTACGGTGAGTAAGGAGGAGAACATATGCCGGTTATTTCATATATTGATGCAGTAACAATGGCCATTCGTGAAGAAATGGAAAGAGATTCCCGCGTGTTTGTATTAGGAGAAGACGTAGGGAAAAAAGGCGGCGTATTTAAAGCAACCAACGGACTATACGAACAGTTCGGGGAAGAAAGAGTCATTGACACACCTCTTGCAGAGTCTGCTATTGCAGGCGTAGGAATCGGAGCGGCAATGTACGGCATGCGTCCGATTGCTGAAATGCAATTTGCTGATTTTATTATGCCTGCAGTCAATCAAATTGTGTCAGAAGCAGCGAAAATTCGCTATCGTTCTAATAATGATTGGAGTTGTCCAATTACAATTCGAGCTCCTTACGGCGGCGGAGTTCACGGTGCTCTTTATCATTCTCAATCTGTTGAAGCACTATTTGCCAATACGCCAGGGTTAAAGATTGTGATGCCTTCTACGCCTTATGACGTAAAAGGATTATTAAAAGCAGCTATTCGTGATGATGATCCAGTTCTTTTCTTTGAGCATAAGCGTGCGTACCGTTTGATTAAAGGAGAAGTCCCTGAAGATGATTATGTACTTCCGATTGGCAAAGCAGATATAAAGAGAGAAGGAGACGACATCACGGTTATTACATATGGTCTTTGTGTACACTTTGCTCTTCAAGCTGCTGAAAAACTGGAAGCAGACGGTATTTCAGCACACATCTTAGATTTAAGAACGGTCTATCCGCTTGATAAAGAAGCTATTATTGAAGCGGCATCTAAAACAGGTAAGGTCCTGCTTTTAACGGAAGACAACAAAGAAGGCAGCATCATGAGCGAAGTAGCAGCTATTATTGCTGAACACTGCTTATTCGATTTAGATGCGCCAATTCAGCGCCTTGCTGGCCCTGATGTTCCAGCTATGCCGTATGCACCAACAATGGAAAAATATTTTATGGTGAATCCAGATAAAGTAGAAAAAGCAATGAGAGAATTAGCTCAATTTTAAAAGGAGTTGTATCAATTGGCTATTGAAAAAATTACGATGCCGCAGCTCGGTGAAAGTGTAACAGAAGGTACAATTAGCAAATGGCTCGTTTCTGTTGGAGATCACGTAAATAAGTACGACCCGTTAGCTGAAGTCATGACGGATAAAGTAAATGCTGAAGTGCCTTCTTCTTTTAGTGGAACAATTAAAGAGTTAATTGCAGGTGAAGATGATACTTTGCCTGTAGGAGAAGTGATTTGTTTAATTGAAGTAGAAGGAACTGTACCTCAAAAAGAACAGAAAACGTCTGATAAGACTGTAGAAGAATCAGCGTCAAAAACAGCGGACAGTCAATCCAATAAAAGTCGGTACTCTCCAGCTGTTATGCGTCTGTCACAAGAACATAATATTAATTTAGATACCGTGACAGGAACAGGGGCGGGCGGCCGCATTACGAGAAAAGATATTTTAGCTGTTATCGAAAAAGGCGGAGCTGCTGAAGTGAAAGAAACACCTGCATCAACAGTTCAGCCAGAAGCACCTGTAGCGGCAGCTGCTCCAAAAACGCAGCAGCCCGCGCCGGTTGTGTCTGCAGCAGGAGATCAAGAAATCCCTGTTACAGGCGTGCGTAAAGCTATTGCAGCAAATATGCTTCGCAGCAAGCACGAAATTCCGCATGCATGGACAATGGTTGAAGTTGATGTAACGAACTTAGTTTCTTATCGTGATGCATTAAAGACGGAGTTCAAACAAAAAGAGGGTTTTAACTTAACGTATTTTGCGTTCTTCGTAAAAGCAGTGGCTCAAGCTTTAAAAGAATTCCCTCAAATGAATTCAATGTGGGCAGGAGACCGTATTGTTCAGAAAAAAGACATTAATGTGTCCATTGCTGTTGCAACAGACGATGCTTTGTTTGTGCCGGTTATTAAACAAGCCGATGAAAAGACAATCAAAGGCATTGCGCGTGAAATTACAGAGCTCGCGCAAAAAGTTCGTACGGGTTCATTGAAGTCTGAAGACATGCAGGGCGGAACGTTTACTGTTAACAACACAGGCTCATTTGGTTCCGTGCAATCAATGGGGATTATTAATTACCCGCAAGCGGCTATTTTACAAGTAGAATCTATTGTAAAACGTCCGGTTATTATTGATAACATGATTGCTGTTCGAGATATGGTTAACTTATGTTTATCACTTGATCACCGCGTGTTAGACGGCTTGGTGTGCGGCAGATTCTTGGCAAGAGTTAAAGAGATTTTAGAATCTACTTCTAAAGAGAATACGTCTGTCTATTAAAACAGAGGCTGGCACAAAATATTTTAGCTGAAGGAAGATCCGAACGATGAATTGAGATTCTTGATAGAGAATCCAACTCGTTCGGATTTTTTTATGGTGATGGTAAACGTAGGTTAATTATGTCTCGGCCTCTTTTTATTTTGAAGCAATGATTGAACAATTTGTAAAAGATGTATTAAAATAAAAGAAGAATCATCAAACTTCAAAGTGTAATCATCTCGGTTTAGCAGGCAGCTATTAACTGTAAAGGGGCATGGAAATGAAAACAAATACATTATCATTTCATGAATTTACACGTACACCTAAAGAAGATTGGGCACAGGAAGTTAGCAAAAATACCGCGATCTCTTCAAAAGAAACGTTAGAAAACATCTTTTTGAAACCGCTTTATTTCGAAAGTGATACGGCACATTTAGACTACTTACAGCAGAGTCCGGCGGGAATAGATTGTTTAAGAGGAGCCGGTAAAGAATCATACATACTAGGGGAATGGGAAATCACCCAAAAAATCGACTTACCTTCTATTAAAGAAAGCAATAAACTTCTTTTACACAGTTTGAGAAATGGACAAAATACGGCCGCTTTTACATGCAGTGAAGCAATGAGGCAAGGGAAAGACGTTGATGAAGCAACTGAAGCTGAAGTAGCCTCAGGCGCTACAATTTCTACTTTAGAGGATGTTGCTCATTTGTTTCAGCATGTAGCTCTTGAAGCGGTGCCTTTATTTTTAAATACGGGATGTACATCCGTTCCACTTCTTTCGTTTCTAAAAGCATACTGTGTTGATCATAACTTTAATATGAGACAGCTAAAAGGAACGGTTGGAATGGATCCGCTCGGCACCCTTGCTGAATATGGAAGAGTTCCACTTTCTACTCGAGATTTATACGATCATTTAGCTTACGCAACGCGTTTGGCTCACAGTAATGTTCCAGAGCTCAAAACGATCATTGTATCAAGCATTCCTTACCATAACAGCGGTGCAAACGCTGTTCAAGAACTAGCTTATATGCTTGCTACAGGGGTGCAGTATATTGATGAATGCATAAAACGCGGTTTGTCCTTACATCAAGTTTTACCTCACATGACCTTTTCTTTTTCAGTTAGCTCACATTTATTTATGGAAATATCAAAACTTCGTGCTTTTCGCATGCTTTGGGCAAATGTGGTTCGTGCTTTTGATGACACGGCCGTTTCAGTGCCGTTTATCCATACGGAAACGTCACATCTTACACAGTCTAAAGAAGACATGTATACAAATGCATTAAGGAGCACGGTTCAAGCATTTGCTTCTATTGTAGGAGGAGCGGATAGTCTGCATATTGAACCATATGATTCCGTCACATCTTCATCTTCTCAGTTCGCTCATCGCCTTGCCCGTAACACTCACTTAATTTTGCAGCACGAAACACATATATCAAAAGTAATGGATCCTGCCGGAGGCTCTTGGTACGTTGAAGCCTACACACATGAATTAATGACAAAAGCTTGGGAGTTATTTGGCAACATTGAAGACCACGGCGGAATGGAAGAAGCTTTAAAACAAGGGCGAATTCAAGATGAAGTTGAACAAATGAAAGTAAAAAGACAAGAGGATATAGAGTGCCGAATTGAGCGCTTGATCGGAGTCACACACTATGCTCCTAAGCAACAGGATGCATCTCAAGAGATAAAAAGCACGCCGTTTAAAAAAGAAGAAATAAAAATGGATAAATACAGTGATCAGAACGCTTCGGAATTTTCATCAAATCTTTCGCTAGAGGACTATACAAAGCTAGCATCTAAAGGGGTAACAGCAGGGTGGATGCTAAAACAAATGGCGAAGCAGACACAGCCTGACAGTGTTGTGCCGCTCACTAAGTGGAGAGCAGCAGAGAAGTTTGAAAAAATACGGGTTTATACAAAGGGAATGAGCATTGGCATTATGGAGCTCACCGATCCTAGCAGCCGTAAAAAAGCTGAGATTGCCCGGTCTTTATTTGAAAGTGCAGGCTTTGCGTGTGAAACAATTAAAAACATAGATTCCTATGTGGAGATAGCAGATTGGATGAATGAACAAAAGCACGAAGCATATGTGATCTGTGGAAGTGATGAACTCGTGGAAAAGCTCTTAACAAAAGCGATGACTTATTTTGAGGAAGATTCTGTTTATGTGTACGTAGTAGGGGAAGAACATGTATCACGCAAAACGCAGTGGCAGCAAAAAGGTGTAATGAGCGTCATACATCCTAAGACGAATGTTATTCAATGCGTTAAGAAGTTATTATGTGCTTTGGAGGTAGAAGTTCATGTATAAAAAGCCTTCTTTTTCTAATATTCCATTATCATTTTCAAAGCAGCAAAGAGAAGATGACGTGACTCAAAGTTCATACACTGCTTTTCAAACAAATGAACAAATTGAATTAAAATCAGTGTATACAAAAAAAGACAGAGATAACCTCGACTTTATTCACTTTGCACCTGGTGTCCCACCGTTTGTGAGAGGACCGTATGCAACGATGTATGTGAATCGGCCTTGGACTATTAGACAGTATGCAGGATACTCAACGGCGGAGGAAAGCAATGCCTTTTACCGCCGAAACCTAGCTGCTGGACAGAAAGGGCTGTCTGTTGCTTTTGACCTCGCTACCCACCGCGGCTATGACTCTGATCATCCAAGAGTTGTTGGAGACGTAGGGAAAGCAGGTGTTGCAATTGATTCAATGATGGATATGAAGCAGCTGTTTGAAGGGATTCCGCTTGATCAAATGTCCGTGTCGATGACGATGAACGGGGCGGTGCTTCCTATTTTAGCTTTCTACATCGTAACAGCTGAAGAACAAGGCGTAAAAAAAGAAAAGCTGGCTGGAACGATTCAAAACGATATTTTAAAAGAATATATGGTGCGCAATACATATATTTATCCTCCTGAGATGTCAATGCGAATCATTGCGGATATTTTTAAATATACAGCGGAGTACATGCCGAAATTTAACAGTATCAGTATATCAGGCTATCATATGCAAGAAGCAGGTGCTCCAGCAGACTTAGAGCTTGCTTATACGCTTGCAGATGGACTTGAATATGTACGAACCGGCTTGAAAGCGGGAATTACAATTGACGCATTTGCTCCGAGGCTATCCTTTTTCTGGGCAATTGGAATGAACTATTTTATGGAAGTAGCGAAAATGAGAGCAGGGAGGCTGCTCTGGGCAAAACTAATGAAGCAGTTTGAGCCGGATAATCCTAAATCTCTAGCTCTTAGAACGCATTCTCAAACGTCCGGATGGAGCTTAACGGAGCAGGATCCATTTAATAATGTTATTAGAACATGCGTCGAAGCTCTGGCTGCAGTATCAGGACATACGCAGTCGCTTCATACAAACGCACTGGATGAAGCGATTGCTCTTCCAACTGATTTTTCAGCTAGAATTGCCCGAAATACGCAGCTTTATTTACAAAATGAAACGGAGATTTGTTCCGTTATTGATCCTTGGGGAGGCTCTTATTATGTGGAATCATTAACGAATGAATTAATGATAAAAGCGTGGAAGCACCTTGAAGAAATAGAGCAGCTCGGCGGAATGACAAAAGCAATAGAAGCAGGCGTACCTAAAATGAAGATAGAAGAAGCCGCTGCGCGCAGACAAGCAAGAATAGACTCGCAGGCAGAAATTATTGTAGGTGTGAATCAGTTTCAGCCGGAGCAAGAAGAACCGCTTGATATTCTTGATATTGATAACACAGCAGTTCGAATGAAGCAGCTGGAAAAGTTAAAGAAAATACGCAGTGAACGTAACGAACAAGCGGTAATCGAAGCGCTTAATCGACTGACCAATTGTGCCAAAACAGGTGAAGGGAATCTCCTTGCTTTTGCGGTTGAAGCTGCGAGAGCTAGAGCTACACTAGGTGAAATTTCAGAAGCTATTGAGAAAGTGGCTGGAAGACATCAGGCTACTTCTAAGTCAGTCAGCGGGGTATACAGTGCAGAGTTTGTGCATCGAGATCAAATCGAAGAAGTTCGAAAGCTCACGGCTGAATTTTTAGAGGAAGAAGGAAGACGCCCAAGAATTTTAGTCGCGAAAATGGGGCAAGACGGTCATGACAGAGGATCGAAAGTTATTTCAACAGCCTTTGCTGACCTTGGCTTTGATGTTGATATTGGTCCTTTATTTCAAACGCCTCAAGAAACAGCAAGGCAAGCTGTAGAAAACGACGTACATGTAATTGGCATAAGCTCTTTGGCAGCCGGGCATAAAACGTTACTGCCGCAGCTTGTTGATGAGTTAAAGAAATTAGAGCGCGACGATATCGTTGTTATTGTCGGAGGCGTTATTCCTAAACAAGACTATTCATTTCTTTTAGAACACGGCGCTTCTGCAATCTTTGGACCTGGAACAGTAATCCCAAAAGCGGCCGTTTCCGTCTTACATGAAATAAAGAAACGGTTAGAAGAATAGTTGGTGAAGACAATTGGTGAAATTAAAAACGGTACAAGATTATACACAAGGGCTGCTTGAAGGGAAAAGAACAGCGTTAGCTCAAGCCATTACTTTAATTGAAAGTAAAGCGCCGAAGCATAAAGTAATAGCACAACAGCTGATTAAAGAAATCTATCCTCATACGGGGCATTCAGTGCGCATTGGTTTTACAGGCGTACCCGGAGCAGGAAAAAGTACGCTGATTGACAAATTTGGGTCGTACCTATGCAAAAATGGCCATTCCGTTGCAGTTTTGGCAGTCGATCCAAGCAGTACCTTGTCTGGAGGAAGTATTTTAGGAGATAAAACGAGAATGGAGCTGCTTACCAAACAAGAGAACGCTTTTGTCCGTCCTTCACCTTCTCAAGGAACGCTTGGAGGTGTTCATCTTAAAACGAGAGAAGCCATTTTTCTTTGTGAAGCGGCTGGGTATAACATCATATTTGTCGAAACGATGGGTGTTGGCCAAGGTGAAATGATTGTAAAAGAGATGGTAGACTTCTTTGTTCTGCTTGCTTTGACCGGAGCAGGAGATGATTTGCAAGGAATTAAAAAAGGGCTGCTTGAATGGGTTAATTTGATTTGTGTAAACAAAGCAGACGGGGATAACCGGCTAAAAGCAGAAGTGACTGCAAAAGAATACGAAAGCGTCATCGGTTTCCTTCACGGTCATTCTGGAGGGTGGAACCCACAGGTCATCACAACTTCTGCTTATGAAGAAGCATCGTTTCAAGACTTGTGGAAGATAATTTGTGACTATAAGGAATGGATGAATAAAAATGATCTGTTTTATACAGTAAGGCGAAAGCAAATGAAGGCATGGTTACAAGCAAGTGTTAATGAATATTTACAAGAATCATTTTATGGACATCCTTTAGTTAAGCAAACGTTAGGGGATGTTGAAAAACAAATGATGACGGGAGATGTCACAATGGCTGAAGCTCTCGAACGCTTGATTAAAACCTACCAGCAGGCGATGAAGGAAATATAAAAAAGGATCCTGCATTTTATGCGGATCCTTCTACACTAGGGAGTTAAGAGTATGGTTTTCTAGCTGTAAAAATAGTATCACCATTTCTTTTCTTGTTTAATCTTGATTACCAAGAAAAAATGAGTCAAAGCAATCGCCTTTTTAGTTTTCGTTTGCTATGATAAAGAATAGATAGCAAAAGGGAGGTATGAAAATGAATATCGATTTTAACTTGTTTATGAACGACGTTGTTCGTCAAGCCCGTAAAGAAATTACAGCTGCTGGTTATACAGAATTAACGACGGCTGAAGCGGTAGATGAAACGTTTAAAAAGCCTGGTACAACGCTTGTAATGGTGAATTCAGTCTGCGGTTGTGCAGGAGGTATTGCAAGACCTGCTGCAGCGCACGCTGTACATTATGATAAACGTCCAACAAACTTGGTTACAGTATTTGCTGGGCAAGATAAAGAAGCAACTGCGCGTGCACGCGAATACTTTGAAGGTTATCCGCCTTCGTCTCCATCTTTCGCCTTATTAAAAGACGGAAAAATTATCACAATGGTAGAACGTCACGAAATTGAAGGCCACGAGCCAATGTCAGTTGTGATGAAGCTGCAAGAAGCATTCGAACAGCATTGTGAAGAAGTGTAAGAGAGAAGCCGTTTTAAACGGCTTCTTTTTTTATGCGTTTTTTTACCTATCTGTATGCAGGCTTTCTAGAGAGTGGAAAATGTTGAGAAAAGGTATTTTCAAATAGTGAAACTTATATTTAAAAAAGATATTGCATATTTATAACATTGTGTTAAAATACATTTATATGAATATATATTTAAATTTCGACATTTACTTGCAATAGTAAAAAACTTATTTCATAATATTATTAATTTTTAAAAAATAATGTAAGGAATAAACTAGGGGGAACGAAGATGAAATTGAAGAAGTGGTTATCGGTAACGGCAATTGGTCTTTTAACAGCAGGCGTTTTAGCTGCATGCGGAGCAGGAGAAGGAACGTCTAATGGCGGAGCAAGCAGCGACGACAAAGATAAAAAAGTACTAGTAATGGGAACATCAGCAGATTACCCACCATTTGAATATATTGATACGGCAAAAGGTGATAGTGAAGCAATCGGATTTGACGTAGATTTAGCAAAAGCAATCGGTAAAAAGTTAGGTTATGACGTACAGGTGAAGGATATGGAATTTGGCGGATTAATTCCAGCTTTACAATCTAATAAAGTCGATTTAGTTTTAGCTGGTATGACGCCAACTGAAAAGCGTAAAAAGAACGTGGACTTCTCAGACGTATATTATGAAGCAAAAAACATGATTGTATCGAAGAAAGATGCGCCAATTAAAAATGCAGAAGAACTAAAAGGGAAAACAGTCGGTGTACAAACTTCTTCTATCCAAGCAGACGAAGCAAAAGAAATTGCAAAAGAAGTTGACGGAGTAAATGTAACAACGCGTGACCGTATTCCAGAACTAATTCAAGAAATGAAATCAAATCGTATCGATGCAGCGATTATTGAAGATACAGTAGCTAAAGGGTATGTGAACAAAGACAAAAGCTTGCAAATGTCTGATACAGGACGTCCAGATTCAAGTAAAGGATCAGCAATCGCATTTCCTAAAGACAGCAAGCTAACGAATGACTTTAACCGTGAATTAAAGAAAATGAAAGAAAACGGTGAATTAGATAAATTAATCGTTAAGTGGTTTGACGACCAAAAATAAGAATGATAGTTAGAGAGGAATGGAACTAGGCATGAATTTGGATTTTTCGCAAATCGTGCCTTCTATGCCTTATATTTTAAAAGGGATAGGGGTAACGATACAGATAGTCCTAGCTTCAGCAATTTTAGGGTTTGTGCTGGGAGTTATTTTATCTTTATGTAAAATCAGCCGCAATAAACCTCTTCAATGGTTTGCGGATGCATATACGTCCGTGTTTCGCGGAACACCGCTAGTACTGCAATTATTATTAATATACTTTGGATTACCTCAGCTGCTCGGGTTTGATATTGCCCCGTTTCCAGCGGCCGTTGCTGCGTTCGGGCTAAACTCTGCAGCATATATATCTGAAATTATTCGCGCTGGTATTTTAGCTGTTGATAAAGGACAGCGTGAAGCGGCATTAGCGTTAGGAATTCCTTATCGCCGCATGATGGGACAAATTATTTTGCCACAGGCACTTAAAAATATTTTACCTGCTTTAATGAATGAGTTCATTACATTAACAAAGGAATCAGCTATCGTTACAGTTATTGGAGCACTCGACATTATGCGCCGTGCTTACATTGTAGGTGGAGAAAAATTCGCCTACCTTGAACCGTTAATTTTTGCAGGGTTGATTTATTATGTAATGGTAATGGGCTTAACGCTCCTTGGTAAAGCAGTCGAGAGGAGAATGAGAAAAGGTGATTAACGTTGAAAATTTACACAAATCATTTGGTAAAAATGAAGTTTTAAAAGGTATTTCAACTACGATTAAAGAAAAAGAAGTCGTAGCTGTTATTGGCCCTTCTGGTTCTGGTAAATCTACTTTTTTACGCTGTATGAACCTGCTTGAAGAACCGACGAGCGGAGTAGTTTCAATTAACGGTCAAGTGATTACAGATAAAAAAACAAACATTATGCGTGTGCGTGAAAACGTAGGAATGGTATTTCAGCATTTTCACTTGTTTCCACATATGACAGTGCTTGAAAATTTGACGTATGCTCCGATGACGGTAAAAGGCGTGTCAAGAGAAACGGCTGTTGCTAAAGGCAAAGAATTACTCCAAAAAGTGGGACTTGCTCAAAAAGCCAACGAGTTTCCAAATCGCTTATCGGGCGGTCAAAAGCAGCGTGTAGCTATTGCCAGAGCACTGGCAATGGAGCCGAAAGTGATGCTGTTTGACGAACCAACCTCAGCATTAGATCCAGAGATGGTAAAAGAAGTACTAGATGTAATGAAGTCGCTAACAGAAACAGGAATGACGATGGTCATTGTAACGCATGAAATGGGATTTGCACGAGAAGTAGCGGATCGTGTGCTGTTTTTAGACGGCGGTGTTCTTGTTGAAGATGCGCCTCCGGCTGAATTTTTCTCAGCGCCTAAAAGCAAGCGTGCTAAAGATTTCTTAGAAAAGATTTTATAATAAAAAAGTGCAGGAAGAGTACGATCTTTTCTGCACTTTTTTTATTGGAATTTATACGGTACAGCAAGATTTAAGGTTGTGTTATTTTTCTATTCGTGTTAATAAAGAATAGAGTATTTTATCACACTAAAAAGAAACCAACATGTAGGAGTCTAGAAAATGAAATTTAAAATTGGGTACCGGACAATTAAAACAGCCGTCGGTACATCACTGGCTATTATTATAGCTCAGTTCTTTCACCTCGAGTTTTTTGTATCAGCTGGAATTATCACCATTTTGTGCATTCAAAATTCAAAGAAAAAATCGTTGCGAAGTGCAAGCGATCGTTTTATTGCTTGTTCTTTATCCATTCTGTTTTCGTTTATATTCTTTGAAGGGATTGCTTATCATCCACTTGTTATAGGACTGATGCTGCTTTTGTTTATCCCGGTTACGGTTATATTCAAAGTTAATGCAGGCATTGTTACAAGCTCCGTTATTTTGCTTCATATTTACTCCAAAGGAAATATGACATGGGGAATCGTCTTTAATGAACTTGGCTTAATTGTAATTGGGATAGGTGTTGCCCTGCTTGTGAATTTATACATGCCAAGTTTAGATCAAGAGCTTCGCACGTATCAGCAAGAAATTGAAGAAAATTTCCGGTCGATGTTAAAAGAAATTGCCCTGTATCTCAGAACCAATGACAGCAGTTGGGACGGTAAGGAAATTGCAGATACGGTAAAAATTTTAGAAAAAGCAAAAAGCCTTGCGTTTCGTGATGTAGAAAATCATTTTGTGCGTGGGGAAAATTATTATTACCGCTATTTTAAAATTCGTGAAAAACAGCTTGAAATTATTGAGCGTACGCTTCCTCTTATTACCGCTATTGATTTGGTGGTAGAACAGCGCTACATGATTGCCGATTTCATTGAAGAATTAAGTCTATCCATCCACCCCGGTAATACAGCAAAATTATTTTTAGCCAAACTTCAGCATTTACGAGAAGCATTTGCAGAGATGCCGCTTCCCAAAACACGGGAAGAGTTTGAAGCGCGTGCCGATTTACTGCACGTAGTCAAAGAAATTGAACAATATTTGGTTATTAAACAAACCTTAAAAATAAGCTAAACAGCATGCATGTTGTTTAGCTTGCTTACGAACACTAAATAAGACAAGAGATATCTCTCTTGTCTTTTACTTAGGACTAACGTAAGGTGGTGGATTACATGCATGTGTTTGCTTTTATCCTTTTACTACTATCTCCAGTTTGGCCATTAGGAGAAAATCCGTTGCCAAATGATCCTTATATTATTATTAATAAACAGAGCAATGAGCTTGCTTATATTCAAAATAAAGAAATTAAACAAATTATTAAAGTAGCAACGGGGAAAACAGTTAATCTGACGCCCGAAGGGGAGTTCACGGTAACAGTAAAAGCTGTTAATCCTTATTATCGGAGAAATAATATTGAAGGAGGCGCTCCTCAAAATCCTCTAGGTGTAAGGTGGATTGGGTTTGATGCAAGAGAGACTGACGGACGTATTTATGGCATTCACGGTACAAATCAGCCGGATTCCATTGGTAAATATGTATCGAATGGCTGTATTCGCGTAGAAAATCGTGAAGTAAGCCATTTATATGATCAAGTCCCGTTAGGTACAAAAGTCTGGATTGTATCTACAGATCAATCTTTTGAAGAGTTAGCCGCTCAAAAAGGCATTGTGAATATACAGCAAAAGACTGGTGACTAGTCACCAGTCTTTTTTATATGTTTGCATTGCACAAAGAAGCAGCAGTGCATCTATGTTTTTAGTCATCAGTCTCGATTAAAACCACATGGCAAGTCCCGCTAAAAGCGTAGATATTAACATGACAAGAAGCATTAAAAACACAATGGTTTTTTGGATTTTCTTATTAGACATACAACCAAAGTCCTCCTACACGTTTTTTTCTTATTTTACATGTCTTCCGCTGCTTAGACAAGCAACTTTCTGTAGATACGCCAGCAGGAGATTTCTTTTGTTTTCAAGAATATGTGTAAATGAAAACGCTTTTTTAAAGAGGTGAGAAAGTGATAAAAGGAATTGATCACATAGGAATAGCTGTAAAATCAATTGAAGGCAGCCTCCCTTTTTATGAAAAGGTATTAGGACTGTCTCTATTAAAAGTAGAAGAAGTAGAAGAACAAGGAGTAAAAGTTGCTTTTATTCAGTGCGGCAACGTAAAAATTGAATTATTAGAGCCGCTCTTTGAAGACAGTGCAGTCGGCGCGTTCATCCAAAAGAGAGGTGAAGGTCTTCATCATGTGGCTTTAGGTGTGCGCACGATTGAAGAACGGATTAACGAGTTAAAGGAAAAGGGTGTACAAATGATTGACGATGTTCCGAGAAAAGGCGCAGGGGAAGCATCCATTGCTTTTTTGCATCCAAAGTCAGCAAACGGTGTTCTTTATGAGCTCTGTGAAAAAACACTAGAGGAGGAGAAGAAACATGGTTGACATTTATGATAAATTAAATGAATTGTACGATAAGCGCCGGAAGATCGAGTTAGGCGGTGGAGACGAAAAAATTGAAAAACAGCACCATAAAGGGAAACTAACGGCACGCGAACGAATTGAAATTCTTTTGGATGAACATACATTTGTCGAATTAAATCCATTTATTGAACATCGGTGTGCGGATTTCAGTATGAATAATCAAGTAGGACCAGGAGACGGGGTAGTAACAGGTTACGGCAAGATAAACGGTCGCTCAGTCTATTTGTTTTCGCAAGATTTTACGGTATTCGGAGGCGCGTTAGGTGAAATGCATGCTAAAAAAATTGCGCACGTAATGGACTTAGCTGCTAAAACAGGCGTGCCGTTTATTGGGTTAAATGATTCAGGCGGGGCTCGTATTCAAGAGGGCGTCATGTCTCTTGATGGATACGGTCATATTTTTTATCGAAATGCCATTTATTCGGGTGTCATGCCTCAAATATCTGTTATTATGGGGCCTTGTGCAGGCGGAGCCGTGTACTCACCGGCGATTACGGACTTTGTTTTTATGGTAGAAGAAACAAGTCAAATGTTCATTACAGGACCAAAAGTAATTGAAACGGTAACGGGAGAAAGCATTTCCTCAGAAAATCTTGGAGGAGCAGCTGTTCATAACGAAATTAGCGGTAATGCCCATTTTAGAGGTGCAACAGAACAAGAGGTGCTAGAACAAGTACGAACGCTCTTAAGCTATCTTCCTCAGTCTAGCCAAGAGCAGCCTCCTTTAGCCTCAAAGGCAGAGTCTGATCATTATCGTCCGGATTTATTAGACGTTGTCCCGTTTGATGCCGTGCGCCCTTACGATGTGCGTCAAGTCATTCACCAAGTAGTGGACGAGCACTCATTTTTTGAAGTGCAAAAAGACTTTGCAAGAAATATTGTCATTGGTTTTGCCCGCATAGATGGAAAAGTTGTCGGACTTGTGTGTAACCAGCCTAAAGTAATGGCAGGCAGTTTAGATATTAACTCCTCAGATAAAGCAGCAAGGTTTATTCGATTTTGCGATTCATTTAATATCCCACTTATTACATTTGAAGATGTTACAGGTTTTTTCCCAGGTATCAAGCAGGAACATGGCGGAATTATACGTCATGGTGCTAAAATTTTATATGCATACTCCGAAGCTACCGTTCCGAAAATCACGGTGATTTTGCGAAAGGCGTACGGCGGTGCATACGTAGCTTTAAATAGTAAATCGATTGGAGCGGATCTTGTGTATTCGTGGCCGAATGCCGAAATCGCTGTTATGGGTCCTCAAGGTGCTGCAAATATTATCTTTGCAAACGACATTCGAGGTAGCGAAAACCCAGATGAAACAAGACACGAAAAAATTGAACAGTATCGCGAGAAATTTGCTAATCCTTACGTAGCGGCAAGCGCTGGAATGGTGGATGATGTTATTGATCCTAGGGAAACGCGAATAAAATTAATACAAGCGCTTGAAATGTTGCACAATAAAAAGGAAGAGCGTCCAGCAAAGAAACATGGTAACATACCATTGTAGGTTATTTTTGGAGGGATTACATATTATGATTAATGAACAACGAATCGTTGATTTATTTATTGAATTAGTACAAGTAGACTCAGAAACAAAGCATGAAGAAAAAATTGCTGTTGTACTAAAAGAAAAATTTACCGCATTAGGCGTCGAAGTAGTAGAAGATGATGCCAAAGAAAAAACGGGCCACGGAGCCAACAACTTAATCTGCACACTGCCAGCTACAAAAGAAGGCGTAGACACAATCTACTTTACTTCTCATATGGATACAGTCGTACCTGGAAACGGTATTAAACCATCTATTGAAGATGGCTATATTAAAAGTGACGGCACGACAATTCTTGGAGCGGATGATAAAGCAGGCTTAGCAGCAATGCTAGAAGCCATCACCGTATTAAAAGAAGAAAACATCGCGCACGGCAAAATTGAATTTATTATTACAGTAGGAGAAGAATCTGGCTTAGTGGGCGCTAAAGCTCTTGATTCTAGTCTCGTAACGGCAAAATTCGGCTATGCTTTAGATAGCGATGGCAAAGTGGGAGACATTATCGTTGCTGCGCCGACGCAAGCAAAAGTAAATGCAACAATTTATGGAAAAACAGCTCATGCAGGTGTAGCTCCTGAACGAGGCGTTTCTGCTATTACGATTGCTTCAAGAGCCATTTCTAAAATGCCGCTTGGACGTATTGATGAAGAGACTACAGCGAATATTGGACGCTTTGAAGGTGGAACGCAAACGAATATCGTGTGTGACCGCGTCGATATTTTAGCAGAAGCTCGTTCATTAATTCCAGAAAAAATGGAAGCACAAGTAGCGAAAATGAAAGAAGCGTTTGAAACAGCTGCACAAGAAATGGGCGGACGTGCAGAAGTTGATATTAAAGTGATGTATCCAGGCTTTAAATTTGGCGATGGAGATCATGTTGTCGAAGTTGCTAAAAAAGCCGTGGCTAATATCGATCGTCCTTCACGCCTGCTTCAAAGCGGAGGCGGAAGCGATGCAAATGTAATCGCAGGCTTTGATATCCCAACAGTAAATTTAGCAGTTGGTTATGAAGACATTCATACAACAAATGAAAAAATTCCGGTAGAAGAACTGGTGAAGACATCTGAACTAGTAGTGTCGATTATTAAAGAAGTAGCAAAATAATAGTTGCAGCCTTGCTTTTATATAAAAGCAAGGCTTTTTACATAGTGAATAGTAAATAGTCTGAATTTTTTAACATAATGTATAATGAAGAAAAGACGGTCGTTTTGTACAATAAAGTTAGTAATACATTTTACCAAAGTAGAAGTTGAAAATAACGTATATAAAAAATATGTAAGCGCTTTCAATTTTAGTTTTATCAACAGATATCCTTGGGAGGTTGATGCAATGCGATCACAGGAAAGTTTGCAGTCCATCATTCAAAACTTTAATGAAGTAGAAAAAGGGTTGTCAAATAGAGAAGCAGTCGAAGAATCTAATCGATGTTTGTACTGTTATGATGCACCCTGTATTCAGGCATGCCCTACAGGAATTGACATCCCGACGTTTATTAAAAAAATTGCATCGGGCAATTTAAAGGGGTCTGCCGAAACGATTATGTCTTCTAATCCCGTAGGAGCAAGCTGTTCGAGAGTTTGTCCAACCGATGAACTATGTGAAGGAGCGTGTGTACTTAACCACTCAACCAAACCAATTATGATTGGAAATTTGCAGCGCTACGCAACGGATTGGGCTATTCAAAATGAACAGGTGCTGTTTGAGAAAGGAAGAGCAAACGGCAAAAAGGTAGCAATTGTTGGTGGAGGTCCGGCGGGTCTCTCTGCAGCAAGAGAACTGGCGCGATTTGGATATGACGTAACCATTTTTGAAGCGGAAAAACAAGCAGGAGGGTTAAATACATATGGAATCGTGTCGTTTCGTCTTCCTCAAGCGATTTCATTCTGGGAAGTTGAACAAGTAAAAAGCTTAGATGTAAAAATTAAAACAAACGTAAGAATTGGAGAAGATATTCTTCCAAGTGAATTGCTGCAGTCGTATGACGCGGTTGTATTAGCTATTGGTATGAGCAAGGTGCCTTCTCTACATGTTGAAGGTGAAGAGCTAGACGGTGTGTATGACGCGATTGATTTTGTGAAAAAAACGAAGTCAGAAGCGTTATCAACAGAATTTGTGGGTAAGCGTGTTGCCGTCATTGGCGCGGGAAATACTGCGATTGATGGTGCTACGTGTTCCGTGCGCTTGGGGGCTGAAAATGTTCAAATTTTATACCGTCGTACACGAGAAGAAATGACGGCTTATGATTTTGAATTTGAATTTGCGAAACAAGATGGTGTTGAATTCCGCTGGTTAACGGCTCCTATACGAATTATTGGAGATGAAAATGGTAAGGTGAGCGGGATTGAATGTGTAAAAATGACCCTAACAGATCCAGATGCAGACGGCCGCAGGAAGCCTGTTCCTGTTGAAGGTTCAACATTTACCATTCCAGTCGATGCTGTTGTTAAAGCAATTGGTCAAGAACGGTACCTGTCTTTGATTCAACAATTCCAGCTGCATCATGAAGACGGAGTTGTCTTAATTAATCAAGAGACGTTTCAAACTTCAAATCCAAAAGTATTTGCTTGCGGAGACGTTATTTTTGGTAAAGGGCAAGGAGAAGCAATGGTTGTGACCGCTGCTCAGCAAGGAAAACAAACGGCGTTAAATATTCATATGCAGTTAACAAAAGAAACAATGGAAACAGCTTAAAATCAGGAGGAGGAGAAATCTATGGCAGATTTAACAACAAATTTAGCAGGTATTCAATCACCAAATCCGTTTTGGCTGGCATCCGCACCGCCAACCAATTCAGGTTATCAAGTGCAGCGTGCATTTGAAGCAGGATGGGGAGGCGCAGTTTGGAAAACGCTTGGTGATCCGATTTTAAATGTTTCCTCTCGATTTGCTGCCGTTGGCTTCAACGGTCAGCGCGTAGCCGGCTTTAATAATATTGAGTTAATCACCGATCGTCCGCTTGAAGTTAATTTGAAGGAAATCTATGAAACGAAAAAGAAGTTTCCTAACCACGCAATTATTGCCTCTCTTATGGTAGAACCTCAGCAAGAAAAATGGCATGAGATTGTCAAAAAAGTAGAAGACGTAGGAGTGGATGGATTAGAGCTGAACTTTGGCTGTCCGCATGGAATGGCAGAACGAGGGATGGGTGCTGCCTCTGGGCAAGTCCCTGATTTGGTTGAAAAACAAACGCATTGGGCTAAAGAAGTTGCCCAAACGCCGGTTATTGTTAAATTAACCCCAAATATCACAGATATCACCGTTACAGCAGAAGCAGCGGTTCGAGGCGGTGCTGACGCTGTGAGCATGATTAACACTATTAATAGTTTAGCAGGAGTAGACATTCATTCATGGAATACAATTCCACACGTAGCAGGAAAAGGCGCTCACGGAGGTTATTGCGGCCCGGCTGTTAAGCCGATTGCATTAAATATGGTCGCTGAATGTGCAAGAAGTCCGTTTATTAACGTTCCAATATCAGGTATGGGAGGCGTTTCGAACTGGCAGGAAGCCGTCGAATTTATGCTCATGGGTGCTACAGGTGTGCAAGTATGTACAGCTGCTATGCATCACGGGTTCCGCATTGTAGAGGATATGATTCAAGGTCTCAATTATTATTTGGATGAAAGAGGAATCGAAAAAGTAAGTGATATTGTAGGGAAAGCCGTTTCAAAATATTCCGACTGGGGCAACTTAGATCTCAATTATAAAGTAGTGGCTCGCATCGATCCGGATACGTGTATTAACTGCAATAAGTGTCATATTTCTTGTGAAGATACTTCTCACCAATGTATTGATATGCTGAAAGACCCTTCAGGGAAATCTTATTTAAAAGTAAGAGAAGAAGATTGTGTAGGCTGTAATTTATGTTCGATTGTATGTCCGGTGGACGGGGCTATATCCATGGTTGAATTACCGAATGAACAGCCTCCAATGACGTGGAATGAACGCCAAGCTGCTTTACAAGCGACGGCTGCACAGCGATTAGATGTATAAAGACAAAGGGGATGAAGAAATGAAGAAAATCGTTAAAAATGGTGTGGTAGTCACAGCAACAGATACGTATAAAGCCGATATTTTAATTGAAAATGGAGTTATTTCGGCAATTGGCTCGGCATTTGAAGAGCAGGGCTGTGAAGTGATTGATGCAAAAGGCAACTATGTATTTCCAGGAGGCATCGATCCTCATACTCATTTAGATATGCCGTTTGGAGGCACCGTTACAAAAGATGACTTTGAAACAGGTACAAGAGCAGCAGCTTTTGGAGGTACGACAACTGTTATTGATTTTTGCTTAACCAATAAAGGCGAACCGCTGCAAAAAGCGATCGGCACATGGCATGAAAAATCAAAAGGAAAAGCGGCTATCGATTATAGCTTTCATCTAATGATTGGCGAAATCACGGAAGATGTATTAAATGAGCTTCCTACGATTATTGAAAAAGAAGGAATTACTTCTTTTAAAGTGTTCATGGCCTATAAAAATGTTTTTCAAGCAGACGATGCTACCCTTTATCAAACGCTAGTGCAAGCTAAAAAACTAGGGGCGCTTGTGATGGTACATGCTGAAAATGGAGATGTTATTGAGTATTTAACGGCACAAGCACTAGAACAAGGACAAACCGATCCTATCTATCATGCACTGACTCGTCCTCCAGAAATAGAAGGAGAAGCTACGGGAAGAGCCGCGGTGCTAACGGAGCTGGCTGACTCACAGCTCTATGTTGTTCACGTGTCGTGCGCTGAAGCGGTTAAAAAGATTGCTGAAGCAAGGGAAAAAGGCGTAAATATCTGGGGCGAAACGTGTCCGCAGTATTTGACGCTTGACCAAACCTATTTAGAAAAACCGAATTTTGAAGGAGCAAAATACGTATGGTCGCCGCCTTTACGTGAAAAGTGGAACCAAGATGTTTTGTGGAATGCTCTGCGTAATGGCGACTTGCAAACGATTGGATCAGATCAGTGTTCGTTTGATTTTAACGGTCAAAAAGATCTGGGAAAAGGAGATTTTACGAAGATTCCAAACGGAGGTCCTATTATCGAGGATCGCATGAGTATTTTATTTTCAGAAGGAGTAGTGAAGAAACGAATTAATATAAATCAGTTTGTTGATATAACATCAACAAAAATTGCTAAGCTGTTCGGACTGTACCCGAAAAAAGGAACAATAGCGGTTGGCGCAGACGCGGATCTGCTTATATTTGACCCTTCTGTTGAACGTACGGTTTCAGCAAACACGCATCATATGGCAGTCGATTATAGCGCATTTGAGGGAATGAAAGTCACAGGTGAGCCGGTTTCAGTACTTTGCCGCGGGGAATTTGTCGTAAAAGATAAGCAGTTTGTCGGTCAAAAAGGCTACGGACAATTTACAAAACGAGCAAAGTTTAATGAGTTAAACACGGCTAACGAAGCTGAAAAATTAATGTTATAAAAACAGATGAAGAAATAGATCGGGGGCAGGGAAATGTCAAGTTACCATGAATATATGGCAGAGCGAGAAAAGATTGATTTTTTGCTGCAAAAAGGATTCAAAATAACAGCCGTAACAGAGAATCTAAGCGGGGCATTTGTGACGTTTGAACGCACCGAAAATAACCAAGCCGAACAAGAAACCCTTCATATATTGACGGCGGATGCTAGAAAATATTTTTCATCCGTACTGATTCAACAAGTATAAAAACGAAGGCTGGGACAAAATTATTTTAGCTGAAGGAAGATCCGAACGATGAATCGTTCGGATTTTTTTATTGGTAGGGTGAACGTAGATTTCATGTATGTAGGTGCTTCTGGCTGTTGATTGGAGTAATTTAATCATGTTTCAATCTCTTTATTTGTTTACTAATACCTATAAGTTTTTTACTATATTGGCTGACAAAAGTGATCCGTTTTTGTGTTTTTTTCGTTTTAGATGCGAAACAAAATAACTAGATATTATCCATTCACTGTATTACAGTTGTTACATTTCGTTTACATCGAAAGAGAAAAGGTTTAGTTATCTAGTAAATTGTAGTAAATATTATAGTAGAACGTTTTCAAACTAAATCTATTAAATACGAAAAGGGTGTGACACGGATGGATCAAGCTACGCAGTGTATGACACAGGAAGAAACAAAAATTATTGATAAATTAAAAATGGAAATGTTAAATGCAGTGTCACTACAAGATTTGCGTTTTTATAAAAAAGAAATTCACCGAATTAAAGAACAAGCGGTTAAACGCCACGGTTTTTTTAATAAATTACAGCAAACAGCTCAGAAGCTGTAACGATCCATTATCGTTACAGCTTTTTTCGTTTCTTTTATTAAATATTTTATTTCTTCTAAATATTTAATATAATGTAAGAAGATATAGCTTTTGTTCTACACATATGCGAAATACGCGTTAATGATCCAGGAGACATGATGTGAAATTCGCTAGGGGCGGTGTTGACTTGAAATCATATTTAACAGTAACAGAGATTTTAACAAGGAAACATTTTGTAAACTGTGAAGTAATAGCTGGAGAGAAAGGGCTTGCTAATTCTGTGAAGTGGGTGCACGTGATGGAAGTGACGCGCATTAATGAGCTGCTAAAAGGAAACGAGCTCATTTTATCAACAGGGGTAGGCTGGGGAGAAGATTCTCAATCTTGTTTATCATTTCTTCAGCAATTAATTTCTTGTAAGGCATCAGGACTGTGTATTGAACTTGGCACTTATACTTCTAAGATTCCGCAAATTGTTATTGATAAAGCGAACGAATGTGATTTTCCGATTATTTTATTTCACGAGGAAGTTCCGTTCGTTGAAATTACACAAGATGTTCACTCGCTTTTAATTAATCAGCACTATCAAATGATTTCCGATTTAGAACAGTATTCTCATAGGCTAAATCAGCTGCTGTTAACAGTTAATGACCCAGCCGTCATCTTACAGTGTTTATATGAATCTACGGGGCTTCTTGTCGGCCTTAAAGTTTCAAATGAATTGCTTACCTTTGCTCCGGAGATGGACTTGCTCAAACAGCAGCTTCTACTTCATTATATAAGCAGGGAAAATGAAAGTCCGCATTTTACTGAGCAGCCTATTCATTTATTAGGACAAGATTATGCTCAGCTGTATGTTGCTTCTATAAATGAAGCCTTAACAGAACTTGAAGTGCTCACCGTTGACCGAACGGCGACTGCACTTGCTCAGCATTTTTTGAAGGACCTGTATGTCGAAGAGAAAAAAAGAGTAGATGAAACCGAATGGATGACGAAATGGATGAACGGAGAGTTAACTCTTGAACAAATAAAAGACTCTATGCACGAAGTGTGTTCAGATTCGCCTATTCGCGGAGGTGTCGTTGTTTGCTGTAAGTGGCAAAGGCGGGAGAAGTTTGATCGAACGTATTTTAAGCTGATCTTGCGAAGCATTTTTGAACAAGAAGGCTTTCACTTATTAGTCTCCGAGCGAAATCGCGAAGTATTATTTATTCTTTTGAACAAACGAATGGTTAGCACGTGGAGAGAGAGATTAGAAAACAGCCTTCATCGCTGGATGAATCAATATGAATCGGATGAAAATTCAAAGAGGAACGCCATTAGCTTTATCGGAATTGGCCAATACTGTGAACAGCTTGACTGCATGCATAAAAGCTATGAAACGGCTAAAGAAACAATTTCGATTCAAGAAATGCTGCAAAAACAAACCATTATTCATTTTTATGATGATTTGCATATGTACCGGATTATTTCGCTTTTACATCAGCATGAAGACTTACAGGAAGTGGTGTTTGAATATCTGCAGCCCGTTATTACATATGATGAAACGTATAATGCAAAACTCATGGAAACATTAAAAATTTATTTAGCATGCAACGGTTCTAAACAAGAGACGGCTAAGCGTTTATACATTGTCCGGCAAACGCTGTATCACCGTATTGAAAAACTAGAAAAGCTGCTGGGTGAAGACTTTATGGAGCCGGAAAAACGACTGGCAATTGAGTTTATGATTATGGCATATGAATATTTGTTTATGATGAAAAAGTCGCGCGCGGAATTTATAAACGGATAAGTAAGCAGCTGGAAACAGCTGTTTTTTTATGTTGAGGCTGATTTTACTATATGTTCATTTTAGTTCATGCTTTCTTCGAGTTCACTGCGCAAAATGTGAAACGAGAATCTAGAGTTGTTTCACATTTTGTCTAATGCAACCACCATTTATTTATTCAATAATAAAGGTAGATTTGTCATTTCTTATTTTTTGAGGAGGCCAAGCGATATGTCAGTTGTGAATAATGATACGCAAGTTTTAAAAAATTACGTGGGCGGAAAATGGGTTGATACGGCAGGGGGAAAATTTGGAGAGGTAATTAACCCATCGACGGGCGAAGTCATTGCAAAAGTACCGCTTTCTACAAAAGAAGACGTAGCCAATGCGGTGGAAACAGCTCAAAAAACATTTGAAACATGGCGTAACGTTCCTGCTCCAAAACGAGCAAGATTAATGTTTGCGTTTCAGCATTTACTAGTTAAGCATCATGAAGAGTTAGCTAAATTAGTTGTACAAGAAAACGGCAAGGCTTTCAAAGAAGCTTACGGTGAAGTACAGCGCGGTATTGAATGCGTGGAGTTTGCCGCGGGTGCTCCTACTTTATTAATGGGGGAATCATTAAATAACATAGCGGAAGAAATTGATTCTGAGATGTTCCGTTTTCCACTGGGTGTCGTTGGCGGCATCACACCTTTTAACTTTCCGATGATGGTACCGCTTTGGATGTTCCCTCTTGCAATTGTATGTGGAAATGCGTTTGTATTAAAACCGTCTGAGCGAACGCCGCTTTTAGCAACGCGACTTGCTGAACTTTTTACAGAAGCAGGAGCACCGGATGGATTATTAAATATTGTGCACGGGGCACACGATGTCGTGAACGGATTAATAGAGCATGAAAAAGTTAAAGCGATTTCATTCGTCGGATCGCAGCCGGTAGCAAAATATGTTTATGAACAAGCCGCTGCTCAAGGGAAACGAGTTCAGGCTTTATCTGGAGCTAAAAATCATCATGTTGTGATGCCAGACTGCGATATGGATAAAGCGGTATCACATATTATCAGCTCGGCTTATGGAAGTGCCGGCCAGCGATGCATGGCTTGCAGCGCCGTGGTCGTGGTTGGTGAAAAAGGCGATGAATTCGTCGCAAAATTAAAGCAAAAAGCAGATGAATTAATTATGGGAAGCGGCTTTGATGATGAAGTGCTTCTAACGCCTGTGATTCGAAAAGAGCACCGTGATAAAGTGCTGGATTATATTGAACTTGGCATGAAAGAAGGGGCGGAACTCATTCGTGACGGACGTAAAGAAATGGATGAGCATACGGAAGGCAACTTCTTAGGGGCAACAATTTTTGACCGCGTAACTCCTGATATGACCATTGCTAAAGAAGAGATTTTTGCACCTGTACTAAGCTTGCTTCGCGCTGACACATTAGATGAAGCACTTCGCTATATGGAAAAATCCCGTTTTGGAAATGGAGCAACGATTTATACAAAAGATGCAAAAGCGGTGCGTCAATTTAGAGAAGAAGCAGATGCGGGTATGCTCGGTATTAACGTAGGAGTACCTGCTACAATGGCCTTCTTCCCATTCTCCGGTTGGAAAGACTCTTTTTACGGAGATTTGCATGTCAACGGCAAAGACGGTTTGAACTTCTTTACACGTAAAAAGATGGTTACATCACGCTTTGACTTTTAACATATAGATGAATATAGCAAGTGGCTTCGGCATTTTGTCGAAGTCTTTTCATACAGAAAAAAATACCGCGCTAGCGATTTGGGAGTGGATAAGATGGTACAGGTCAGTCAAAATGAAAAAGATCTGCGTGCAAAAGATGAGCAGTATGTATGGCATGGAATGAAACCATACAGTCCGGATGCAACGATGGTAGCTACAAAAGCAAAAGGTGCTTGGATTACAGATGAACAAGGAAATCGCTATTTAGATGCAATGGCAGGGCTTTGGTGTGTAAATACTGGGTATGGACGGGATGAGTTAGCGCTCGCAGCTTATGAGCAGCTAAAAGAACTGGCTTATTTTCCACTCACTCAATCTCACGTACCTGCTATCAAACTGGCAGAGAAGCTAAATGAAATGCTAGGTGATGACTATGTTATCTTCTTTTCAAATAGCGGATCTGAAGCAAATGAAACGGCTTTTAAAATTGTGCGTCAGTATCATCAGCAAAAAGGAGAGCATTCTCGCTACAAATTTATTTCGCGTTATCGAGGGTATCACGGAAATTCAATGGGCGCACTAGCAGCAACGGGCCAAGCTCAGCGTAAATATAAATATGAACCGCTTGCCCCTGGCTTCATTCACGTTGCCCCGCCTGATTCGTACCGAGGGCAAGATGACTACGATGCACCGAAAGAGAAGCTTCAATCTGTAAAAGATATTGACAATGTTATGACGTGGGAGCTAAGTGAAACGATTGCCGCTGTTATTATGGAGCCAATTATTACAGGAGGAGGAATTCTTTTACCGCCTCAAAATTATATGAAAGGCGTAAAAGAAACGTGTGAAAAACACGGTGCACTTTTAATTGCAGATGAAGTTATTTGCGGCTTTGGACGTACAGGGGAAGCCTTTGGTTTTATGAATTACGATGTAAAACCAGATATCATTACCATGGCAAAAGGAATTACAAGCGCATATCTTCCGCTCTCTGCAACTGCTGTTAAAAAAGAAATTTATGAAGCGTTCAAAGATAGCGATCAGTACGAGTATTTTCGCCATGTTAATACATTTGGAGGAAGTCCAGCTGCGTGTGCACTGGCATTAAAGAATTTAGAAATTATGGAGAGAGAAAATCTTTTTGGCCGTTCTAAACAGCTCGGGGCTTACGTATTAAGTGAGCTAACGCCGCTTATTGATAGCCACCCATATGTTGGAGACGTAAGAGGTAAAGGGCTTTTAATTGGAATTGAACTTGTAGCTGATAAACAAACAAAGGAACCGTTAGACGTTAATCTTGTAAATGAAGTGATTGCTAAATGCAAAAGCAAAGGAGTCATTATTGGGAAAAATGGAGCAACGGTGGCCGGCTATAATAATGTTCTCACGCTCTCGCCGCCGCTCAACATTGAGGAAAGTGATATTGAGCTGTTATTAGCTACTATTACGTATGCGCTTGACAGCATCAAATAGGTAAGTTTGCAAAAAGCCTGTATAATATACTTACAGGCTTTTTGTGCGTGTGAAGGAGGAAGTAGAAAATGGAATTGTTATTTTTAGGAACGGGTGCAGGAGTACCGGCGAAACAGCGGAATGTTTCATCTCTTGCGCTCGAACTTTTGCAAGAAAGAGGGGCGGTGTGGCTTTTTGATTGCGGAGAAGCAACGCAGCATCAAATTTTACATACAACCGTTAAACCAAGGCGAATTGAGAAAATTTTTATTACGCACCTTCACGGTGATCATATTTACGGATTGCCTGGATTCCTTGGAAGCCGTTCGTTTCAAGGCGGAGAATCGCTGCTTACTGTATACGGGCCAAAAGGAATTAAAGAATTTATTGAAGTCACGCTGGCTGTAAGTCAAACTCATCTGCAATATCCTCTAGAGATTGTTGAAATAGAAGAGGAAAGTGAAAGTGGAACGATTTTTGAAGATGAAACTTTTTCAGTGGAATTTGGCAAGCTTGAACATGGCATTTTATCTTATGGATATCGAGTTGTCGAAAAAGATTTGCCAGGATCACTGGACATTCAGCGTTTAAAAGAGAAGAATATTCCCCCAGGGCCTCACTATCAGCAGTTAAAAGAAGGGAAAGAAGTAGTATTAAAAGATGGGCGCCTTATTAATGGACAAGAGTTTGTAGGAGAGCCTAAAAAAGGGAAGGTTATCACGGTTTTAGGAGATACAAGAAAGTGCATGCAAAGTGTTCAGCTTGCTATGCATGCGAATGTGTTAGTCCATGAAGCTACTTTTGCAGCGGGAGACGAGGAGCTTGCTTACAACTATTTTCATTCCACTGCAAAAGAAGCCGCTGAAATTGCTAAAACAGCATCGGCCGAGCGTCTTATTTTATCTCATATTAGTTCGCGTTACCAAGGAGACGCAGTCAGCCGGCTAGCAGAAGGAGCAAAAGAAATTTTTCCGAATACCGACATAGCAGAAGACTTGAAACGGTTTACGATTTCATAAAAAAAGACGAGGATATCCTCGTCTTTTTTTACCATCCGCGTTCGTACTGAACGGGTGCTGAAATTGTTTCATTTAGTTCTTTTGCCGCCGTGCGCGGGAAGTACGGATCACGCAGAAGTTCGCGCGCAACAAAAATTAAATCAGCGCGTTCGCTTTGCAGAATCTCTTCTGCTTGTCGTCCAGTTGTAATTAATCCAACTGCGCCTGTATCAATATTTGCCTGCTGCTTAATTTTATCTGCAAACGGCACTTGATAGCCAGGGTATACGTTGATTGGAGCGTGTACAAGAGCACCGGAACTAACATCAATTAAGTCGACGCCTTGTTCTTTCATCCATTTTGCAAATACAACGTGATCATCGACTGTTAATCCGCCTTCTGTATAGTCAGAAGCAGAAACACGGACAAATAAAGGGCCGTCCCACTCTGTTTTCACAGCTTCAATAATTTCCTTTAAGAAACGATAGCGATTTTCTGCGCTGCCGCCATATTCGTCGCTGCGCTTATTGCTTAGCGGCGATAGAAATTGATGTACTAAATAACCGTGTGCCGCATGAAGCTCGATAATATCAAACCCAGCTTCTTTTGAACGTCGAGCGCTTTCTTTAAAGGCAGAAATCGTTTCATGAATTTGTTCTGTGGTCATTTCCACAGGTTTTTTACTTTTATCATCAAAAGCAATAGCGGAAGGAGCATAAATATCGCCTTCAACAGTTGCTTTACGTCCTGCGTGTGCAAGTTGAATGGCCGTTTTTGCACCGTTTTCTTTTAGCTGTGTCACAAGTTTCGTTAATCCATCTCTTTGTTCATCATTCCAAATTCCCAAGTCTTGAGCTGAAATACGACCTTGTGGCACGACAGCTGAGGCTTCAACCATAATGAGACCTACTTGCCCAATGGCACGAGTTGTGTAGTGAATCATATGAAAGTCGGTTATTACGCCGTCTTCCTTTTCGCATGAATACATGCACATTGGTGACATTACAATTCGGTTTTTTAATGTTACATCTTTCACTGTATAAGGTGAAAATAGTTTTGTTGTCATTTGGTTTAACCTCCAATTATTTCGATACTCTAAACAAAAATTATTATATCACCGCCTTGAATTTTCTTTCACATAATCTGCTTATCCATTTTTAATCATAAAAAAACCTCTTTCTTTTTTTAGAAAGAGGTGAACCTCTACGAACGTTTACTCGAGATTTTTTCGTCAATCGTATCTCCTAAATATTTGGAGCGAATTGTAGCTTGTTCAATACACTGCATCATGGCTTCTTGGAAGTTATGAGAAATAAGCTGTTCAATTCCTGCTTCTGTTGTGCCGCCGGGACTCATCACTTCTTTTCGAAGTACGGCTGGCGTTTTAGGTGACTGTTTTAGCATTTCTGCAGCACCGATAAGAGTTTGAAGAATTAGTTCATTTGACACTGACGTATCCAAGCCTTGTTTTTCAGCTGCTTTTTCCATTGCTTCTACTAAATAGTAGACATATGCTGGGCCGCTTCCAGATAGTCCTGTTACAGCGTGAAGCTGCTCTTCCTCTACAGTTGTAACCGTACCAATCGTTTCAAATAAAGCAGTAGTAACGTTCATATGCTCTGCTGTAGCAAACTTGCCGGGTGCAATGGCTGTAGCCGATAATCCAATAGAGGCCGATGTATTTGGCATAGCTCTTACAACCGCTACTTCTTGGTCAAACAAGTTTACAATTGTGGCAGTCGATACACCTGCTAAAACAGAGAGAACGAGGTGGTGCGGACGAATATAGGACTTAATCGTATCGATGCTTTCCGCTACGTCTTTTGGTTTAATAGCAAGCACGACGATATCGCTTTTTTCGATTAACAAGGCATGATTACGCGTAATGTTAATTTCATAGGCGTTTCGAAGTTCGTGAAGTCTTTTATCGTTGCTATGATTTGTTACGGTGATTTGATTGGGGCGAAGCTTTTTATCTGACAGCAGCCCTGAGATCATGGCTTCAGCCATTGATCCAGCTCCAATAAAGGCGATGTTTAGATCCGTTTTCATTAAAAGTTCCTCCAGTCATTTGCTATCCAATGAAAACAGATACTGAGATTTCAGTATCTGTTAAAGGTTTGTGTTTGTGTATCTCTTCTTTATAAAATGCATAGTTATCTAAAGATATGAATAAAACTTCACTATATTTCTGTCATTATGCAATGAAAAAGAGAAGGATGTCAATGTAATTTTCAGAAAACGAATGCAATTGTATAAATAACAGGAAAAATCGTGTAAACTTAAAAGAAAATGCGATGGTAAAGGAGCAAAAATACAGATGAATGAGCAATTATATAAAATTGTGCTGCCTACTCCTTTTGCGGTAGGAGATGTGAATGTTTTTGTTATAAAAGGTCAGACCGTTACGCTAATCGATGCTGGTATTAAGACGGAGGCAGCGTGGTCTGTATTTAAAGAAAAGCTTAATGAAATAGGATTAAAACCAGATGATATTAAGCAAGTTGTCCTAACTCATCACCATCCTGATCACGTAGGAATGCTTGATTTTTTTGATAAAGATATCGCCATAGTCGGTCATGCGAAAAATCAGCCTTGGATCTCCCAAAATCCAGATTTTTTTGAGTGGTACGATGCGTTTTTTGAAGATCACTTTATGAAAGCCGGCGTAGATGAAAGGTTTCGCCCTTATTTAAAACGTTTAAAAGCATCAATGAAGTATTCATGTCACCGTTCTCTTACAACTTCTGTTCAGGAAGGAGATTACATTCCGGGCCTAGAGAGTTGGAAAGTACTTGAAGTACCCGGTCATGCTCAAAGCCATATTGCATTATACAATGAAAGAACAGCGGTTATGATTGGAGGAGATTTACTGTTAAAGCATATTTCATCTAATCCGCTCATTGAACCTCCTATGAAACCAAGCGGCGAGCGACCTAAAACGCTTCTTCAATATAATCATTCATTAAGACGTCTCCTTGACTTAGAGATAAACTGTATCTATACAGGTCATGGAGATGAAGTGTTACATGTTCGCCAACTTGTACAAGAGAGGTTACAAAAGCAGAGCGACCGAGCGGATAAAGTGCTTAGCATGATAAAAGAACGCCCTCAAACAGCGTTTGATATTTGCAAACAGCTATTTCCTACTATTTATGAAAAAGAACTAGGGCTAACTCTTTCTGAAACAATTGGTCAGCTCGATTTTTTAGAAGATGCAAATAAAATCAGTACACATGAAAAAGAAAGTAAGCTTATTTATTCTGTGTGCTCTTAACTTATAAAAAAGGTGTGTTATATTTGAAATCCTCGTTAAAGAACCAATATGTCGTGATTACAGGCGCTTCAGGAGGTCTTGGAGAACATTTAGCTTATGAAGTGGCCAAAAGAGGGGGCGTCCCCGTTTTGCTTGCACGTACAGAAGAAAAGCTGCACCGAGTAGCGGAGCAAATTAGTCAAAAGTATGGGATTACCTCTTACATATATAAAGCTGACGTAGCGAACGTAGAGGAAGTCAAAAGAGTCGTTCAGAAAATGATGAGTGAAATTAAGCGTGTTGATGTCCTGATTAATAATGCAGGCTTTGGTGTATTTGAAGAAGTGAAAGAAGCATCGATTAAGACAATTGCCTCAATGTTTCAAGTCAATGTTATTGGATTAATTGCATGTACACAAGAAATTTTAGCTTATATGCTAAAAGAAAACAAAGGACATATTATTAACATTGCTTCTCAAGCAGGCAAACTTGCAACGCCTAAATCCAGTGGCTATTCAGCTTCTAAACATGCCGTGCTAGGGTTTACCAACAGCCTGCGAATGGAATTAGCGAAAACAGATATCTATGTCACGGCAGTGAATCCAGGTCCTATTCAAACCAACTTCTTTTCAATAGCAGATCAATCAGGAAACTATGAAAAAAGTGTAGAAAAGTTTATGTTAACCCCTCAATACGTAGCTGAAAAAACGGTCAATATTATTGGGAAACCAAAACGAGAAGTCAACTTGCCTAAGTGGATGAATATAGGTTCGAAGATGTATCAGCTTGCCCCGGGGCTCGTAGAAAAATTGGCAGGGGATGCGTTTAATAGAAAATAACCTGTGCTTTAACCACAGGTTACCAATGTTTTTCGTTAACGGTTTTGTTCAGTAAGGCTGTATTTCTATAAATCTACTGCTCGTCTAAAATTTTTGCAGCGCGCACACAAGAGTCGAATTTTCCTTTATGGTTTCCGTCGCAAAAGGGCATCTTTTGCGACTGGCCACATCGGCATAGTGAAAATGTCGGCTTTGTTTCAAATTTGTTGCCGTCTGCATCAATTAATTCAACGTCTCCAGTGACACGGAAAGAGCCGTTATCCATTACTTTAATTTGTACTTTTGACATAGAAAAACCTCCTTTTTGTACACATCTATATGAAGCGCCAGAGTTTAATGAAAGCGAGATGTGTATTATACTCATTATATAAGCAATTTTCGTTTGTTTATACAATTAGTTTAAAAGGAGTTAAAGGAAAATGAATATTACCTTTACTGATAAAGCGATAGCAAAAGTACAAGAAAAGTACGGGAAAGATTCTTCACTATATTTAAAATTAAAATACGATACGGATGGATGCGGCTGTGTCGTGAGCGGCGTAACGACGCTATGGATTGTTGATGAAAAAGAGAGCGATGATGTAACCATCGAGACGAATTTTGTTCCTGTTCTTGTCGAAAAAACAAAGCAAGTATTTTTAGATGATAATATGACGATTGACTACAATGAAAGTGCATATACGTTTATGCTAAAATGTCCTTCTCAAATTTTAAATCCGCGCATGTCATTTATCGATAAAACAAAAGAAGCGCTTTAAAGCGCTTCTTTTTGTATTTTTTCTAAAAATGATTCAATAACTTGTTCATATTCCTCTGGGTTATCAGCATACGAGCGGGCATGAGTGCCTACAGGTGCTAAATACATCCGTTTTGCTCCCATTTTTTTGGCATGCAGCTGCTCCGTCATTTTAGGAAGAATATAGTCATCTTCTTTACTATGGATAAACAGAACAGGATGTTTGATTTGATCTACGACTGAAATGGGTGATACGTCTTTAAATGAGTAGCCTTCTCGCCATTTTAAAATAATATTAGCTGCTGGCATCACAAGCTGTTTGGGCAGGTGGAAATCTTGTTTTAAGCGATAGGCAAGAAGTTCTTCCAAGTCAGAAAAAGGGCAGTCGACAATATAAAAATCAGCTCCGTCTTCCATTCCAGCATACAAAAGAGTGGTCGCAGCTCCCATAGACTCCCCGTGAATCCCAAGGAAAATAGTTGAACCGAATTGTTCTTTTACCCAATGAACAATGGATTGAAGGTCCAGCTTTTCATAATAGCCGTAGCTCGTTGTTTTCCCTTCAGACTTGCCGTGGCGGCGATGATCATAAAGAACGACGTTCCATCCCAGCTTTAGAAAAAGCCGAGCATACTTCATAGAGTTGAGTGAATGAACTGTAACTCCGTGCGAAAGAATTATAAATCGGTTATTGTCGTGTTGTTTAATAACGGTCCCAGCTATGTTATAGCCTAAAGAAGAAGGAAGCACAAATGCTTCTTTAGGAAGAGTGCTATAGACTTTCTCATCATAAAAGCCATCTTCCGTATCGCGGTCAATAATAACTTTGTCGGTCTTTTTACGGATGTACATCATTTGATTTGTAAAAAAGATGCCAAGAGCGGCAAATGCTCCGAAAACACTTCCTATTAATAATAGCCATTTTTTCATGATTAGCGGCTCCTTTTGTTAATATAGCTATTATTTATTATAGCATCGCTCTCATAAAAACCTAATTTTTAACGCTGTGCAAACAAAGAGTATTGCTTGCTTTCAATCGGTCTTGAAATGTGAGGAGCGATAAAATCGACCGCTTCGAGCAGCTTTTCTTCATTAATAGAAGTGGAAATACCCATTTCATGAAGCATAAAGACGAGATCTTCCGTAGCTACGTTTCCCGTTGCTCCCTTAGCGAATGGACATCCACCTACCCCGCCAGCGGATGAATCGAACCTGTTAATACCGGCTTGCAGAGCTGCATAGATATTTGCAATGGCTAATCCTCTCGTATCGTGAAAGTGCGCAGCAAGTAGGGTGTGTGGAAAGTTTTGTTTTAATTTCGAGAAAAGTGAAAATACATCTTTAGGGTTTGCCATGCCAATTGTATCGGCAACGCTTAGTTCATTCACTCCAGCCTCCACAAAGCTTTCGCAAAGAGCCAGCACGTCGCGTTCATGTATTTTTCCTTCATACGGGCAATAAAAGGCGGTGGAAATGCAAGTTCGAATAAAACATTCTTGCTGCTTGAGCTGCTGAATGAGAGGAAGCAGCGTTTGTACAGCTTCTTTGGTGTTTTTGTTAATATTTTTTTGATTAAAGGTATTGCTTACGCCAATAAACAGCGCAACGGAGCGGCAATTAGCTTGCAGTGCTTTTTCCAAGCCTTTTTGGTTTGGCACAAGTACAATGTTTCGGCACGTATCAGACTGAAATGTATTTGCAACAGTAGAAGCATCTTTCATTTGAGGAACCCATTTTGGAGAAACAAAGGATGTAATTTCGATTTCGGATAGTCCAGCTTCTTTTAATTTTTTGATAAAATTAATTTTTTTATCAGTTGGAACAAAATTTTTTTCATTTTGAAGTCCATCTCGTGGACCAACTTCTATAATTGTTACTTTTTCAGGAAATCCCATAAACCGCTCTCCTCCTACATTGTAAACGCTTACTAATATTCATTTTAATTCTAAAAAATTAAAATTCAATAAAAATTATAAATTTTTACAAAAAAAGAGGAATTTCGCAAGCGATGTCGAAATTAATACAGGTGACAGTTAATCACAGTAATCAAACAGTAAGGAGAGGTTTTCGACATGGGTCAAACAGAAGTAGTCATTGTAAGCGCTGTACGTACAGCAATCGGCAGCTTTGGGGGAAGCTTACAAAATGTATCCGCAACAACTTTAGGTGGTACTGTAATTAAAGAAGCTTTAAACAAAGTAGGGGTATCAGCAAACGAAGTAGATGAAGTTATCATGGGAAATGTCCTACAAGCAGGTTTAGGACAAAATCCAGCACGACAAGCAACTTTAGCAGCAGGTTTACCTGAAACTGTTTCAGCATTAACCATCAATAAAGTATGCGGATCAGGACTAAAAGCAGTACATCTCGCTACACAAGCGATTCTTGCTGGGGATGCTGATGTGATTGTTGCTGGTGGAATGGAAAACATGAGCCAAGCACCATACTTATTAAAAAATGCACGCAACGGGTTTAAAATGGGCGACCAAAAAGTAGTTGACAGCATGATTCAAGATGGATTATGGTGTGCATTTAACGACTACCATATGGGCGTTACAGCTGAAAATCTGTGTGATAAATATGAAATTACTCGCGACGAACAAGATGCGTTTGCAGCTTCAAGTCAGCAAAAAGCAGAAGCAGCTATTCAATCTGGTCGTTTCAAAGATGAAATCGTACCGGTAGAAGTGCCTGGAAGAAAAGGTCAAGTAACTATTTTTGAACAAGATGAGTTCCCGCGCGCAGGCACAACGGCTGAAAGTCTAGGGAAACTACGTCCAGCCTTCAAAAAAGACGGTTCTGTAACAGCTGGTAATGCATCTGGTATCAATGACGGTGCAGCGGCAGTAGTGGTAATGAGCCGTAAAAAAGCAGACGAGTTAGGCCTAACACCATTAGTGTCAATTAAAGCTAATGCAACTGCCGGAGTAGACCCAAGCATTATGGGAATCGGTCCTGTAAGCGCAGTGAAAAAGGCTCTGGAAAAAGCTGCTGTTTCATTAGAAGATGTTCAATTAGTAGAAGCAAACGAAGCATTTGCTGCACAGTCAATCGCTGTGGATCGTGAACTTCAATTTAATCATGATATTTTAAATGTGAACGGTGGAGCAATTGCGCTTGGACATCCTATTGGTGCAAGTGGTACACGTGTCCTAGTTTCACTTATTCATGAAATGCAAAAACGCGACGCAAAACTTGGGTTAGCAACGTTATGTATTGGCGGAGGCCAAGGCGTTGCAACAATCGTTGAACGTCCTTAATTTGATATAGTTTTAACAAACATTAAAGCTATATCACAACGCCACAGATTCCAAACATACAGCTTTGGAACTCGTGGCGTTTTTGTTTTTCCTTTAATTTGTCTAGTAATATAACTTTTTTGACAAAAAAATGATTAAATTATAATTTTCAGTTATATATATATTTAAAAAGAAATAAAAATCTTTTATAATAGATTAGAAAGCGTTTTCAAAAATAACGAAGGGGTGGTTATGTATGAAACAAGTACATACGTCGTTTAAAGAAGCGGTGAAAGATATTCACGACGGTGCTACGATTATGGTCGGTGGTTTTGGTTTATGTGGAATTCCGGAGAATTTGATTTTAGCGTTAGTTGAAACAGGGGTAAAAGATTTAACCGTAATTTCAAATAACTGCGGCGTAGACGACTGGGGACTTGGACTGCTTCTGAAAAACAAACAAATTAAAAAGATGATTGGTTCTTACGTGGGAGAAAATAAAGAGTTTGAAAGACAAGTATTGTCAGGAGAAATTGAAGTAGAATTGCTACCTCAAGGCACGCTAGCTGAAAAGATTCGCGCCGGCGGAGCGGGCATACCTGCATTTTATACACCAGCGGGAGTGGGAACACCCATTGCTGAAGGAAAAGAAGTTCGCGTGTTTGATGGAAAAGAATATTTACTAGAAGAGGCGTTAAAAGCTGATTTTAGTTTGGTTAGAGCTTGGAAAGCCGATCATATGGGGAACTTAGTGTATAACAAGACAGCGCGCAATTTCAGCCCAATGATTGCAGCAGCAGGAAAAGTGACGATAGCAGAAGTGGAGGAACTTCACCCAACAGGTTCACTTGATCCAAATATTATCCACACACCTAGTGTATATGTTCAATCGTTAATTATTGGTGAACAAGAAAAACGTATTGAGCGTTTAACCGTTCAAAAATAACAAAAGGGGAGAGATTTTTCATGATTGAAAACGGCGTGAACGTGAGAGAGCGAATTGCAAAACGTGCTGAAAAAGAAATTTTGGACGGATTTTATGTAAACCTTGGAATTGGTATTCCAACGCTTGTGGCTAATCATATCTCAGATAATAAAACGGTGGTGCTTCAGTCCGAAAACGGTCTATTAGGCATTGGACCATATCCGAAAGAAGGAGAAGTAGATCCTGATTTAATTAATGCAGGTAAAGAAACCGTAACGGCGACAAAAGGCGCCTCTTACTTCGATAGTGCTGAATCGTTTGGAATGATTCGCGGAGGGCATATTAACATTGCGATTTTAGGAGGAATGGAAGTCTCAAAAACTGGTGATTTGGCAAACTGGATGATTCCTGGAAAAATGATTAAAGGAATGGGCGGTGCAATGGATTTAGTTCACGGAGCACAGCGCATCATTGTTATTATGGAACACGTGACGAGAAAAGATGAGCCTAAAATCTTAAATGAGTGCAGCCTCCCTCTGACAGGAAAAGAGGTAGTGGATCGTATTATTACAGATCGAGCGGTCATTGATATTACGGCAGAAGGTCTAAAGCTTGTTGAAGTAGCGAAAGGCTATACGGTAGAAGATATTCAGCAATCTACAGAGCCAACTTTAATCATTGATGAACATGTAAAACTAGATGCATTTTGATTTTTGGTAACAAAAGCAAGAATATGATACAATATCTCTCAATTAAAGTAGCGGGGGAATTGTGATGGCTAAAAAAAAGCAAAAACAATCAGCACAAAAACAAAATGATCAGCTCAGTATCAAAGATCAGCTAAATGATAGCTTATTAAAACAGCTTCAAGCTAAAAAACAGGCGCTTTCTTTAAAAGAAGAAGAGCAGAAAGAAACAGAGCGTAAAGAAGCTGCTCGAATTCGAAAAGAAAAAGAAAAAAATAAGTCGTTTGAAGAACTGTTAAATGAAAGTGATTTGAACTGGTCTGAATTTAAAAAATAAAAGCGCCGATAAAGGCGCTTTTATTTTTTAACGGTGAGCTTCGTATTGATTTGCTTTAAAGATCGATTGCAGCTTGCTAATTTCAGTAGGCTGAAGCGGGGAAGCCTCGACAGCTTTGACGTTTTCGCGAAGCTGTGAAGAAGAGCTTGCTCCTGCTACAACCGAGGCTACCGTAGGATTAGCTAAACAGTATTGAAGTGCCGTTGAATTCAGAGAGTGAGTTGGTCGTACGTGACGAAATTCTTCTATCGTTTTTGCTAATTCCGTACCGCTATAATCTAAGTAGCCCTTGCCCTCGAATGCAGCAAGTTTTTGCTCTCCTTTTTCGGTTAGCAGTCCTTTGGCTACTGGACCTCTCGCTACAACGCTAATGCCGTTGTCATGTAAAAGAGGAAGTGCACTTTCTTCAGGTCGTCTGTCTAACAAGCTGTATTGCATCATGACGCTGACAATAGAAGAGTTTTGCACATACTCTCGAATCACATTTGGGCGGATAGATGAAATACCATAGTACCGAATGACGCCTTCTTGTTTTAATTCTTCAAATGCTTCAATCGTTTCCTCAATATTATCTTCGAGGGTCCCTCCGTGCAGCTGATATAAATCGATGTAATCCGTTTGAAGACGGCGCAGGCTTTCTTTTACTTCATCTTTTATGTAAACCTTTGACGGATCCCACGTCCAGCTGTCTTTTGCATCATTCCAGCGATTCCCCACTTTTGTGGCTAAAATAATATCATTTCTGCGTTTTTTTAGGGCTTGTCCCACAAACTTCTCGTTTAAGCCAAAATCATATAAATCTGCTGTATCGAAATAATTAATGCCATATTCGAGAGCTTCATCAATCATATTGACAGCGTGTTTTTGTTCCGTTCCAAGAGACATGCATCCTAAACCTAATGTACTGACGAGCAAGTCTGAAGTACCTAAGCGTCTTTTTTCCATATATGTCACTCCTTATTTTTTACTTGTTTCTATCTATTGTAGCGCTATGATAGAGGGAAACTCAAATAAGAAGATTAAAAAACTGCAGCACAATTAGTGTCTGCAGTCTGCTTGTTTGTAAGAATTAAAATTTTGAGAGATAGCGTTCGTCCACTCATCAACATACTGAAATTGTTCGCCGTATTCTTTTAACTTTTGCTTGATTTCCCATGCTTTACCGACCAAAATGATTTGCTTCTCGTGAACATAAACTTTCATTTTTTCTACCTCCCAAGATTCGTATGATAGAATATATGTAAGAGTCAAAAAAATAGAACGAGGTGTAGAAAATGGATCATTTAACAGAAAAAATGCTGTCTTCTGAAAAGCTGTTTGGAGGCAGAGTGATTGATTTGTACTTAGAAGAAGTAGAGCTTCCAAACGGAAAAACGAGTACAAGAGAAGTAGTTAAGCACCCTGGAGCCGTAGCTATCATTGCATTAACAAGCGATCATAAAATGGTTATGGTCAAACAGTATCGCAGGCCGATGGATCGTATTTTAGTCGAAATTCCAGCCGGCAAGCTAGAAAAAGGAGAAGAGCCGATTGTGACGGCAAAACGTGAGTTAGAAGAAGAAACGGGCTATACGACAGATTCGCTTAGCCATATTATTTCTTTTTATACATCACCAGGTTTTGCGGATGAGTTGGTGCACCTTTATTTAGCGGAAGATTTAAAAGTGATGACCACCAAAGCGGAATTAGACGAAGATGAATTTGTTGAAGTAATGGAAGTTACGGTAGATGAGGCGCTTACTCTTATTCAAAACAAGGAAATTTATGATGCAAAAACAGCCTATGCTGTGCAGTACTTACAGTTAAAAAGCGGATTAGGAGAGTAAGAGAGTTTTTTCTTTTACATACGAACGGCAATCTAGCAATTTAGAGGTTTACATTGAAACGTCATTTGATGTGAGAAAAAACAGGCATGCGTGTATCTCTAACTTAAAAAAATGTGTGACAACCATATTTTAGTTGAAGGAAAATCCGAACGATGAATAGAGATTCTTGATGGAGAATCAAATTCGTTCGGATTTTTTTTAGGTGATGGTGAATGTAGATTTCATTTATATAGTTGGTTCTAGCGGTTGATTGGAGGGCAAGGCGAAGACTCACCGGCCGCCCGCGGAAAGCGAAGCCTTGCATGGAAATCAACAGCGGTGGCCCAAGCCATCCATACTATCTCATTTGTTCTTATTTAGAATGGATTGATTTCATTATGTCTCATTCTCTTTTTTTATTTGATAGATTCAAAAGATTCTTGGCATAGTTTTTGTACTCTATCATACACTCTATTAAGCGATTAATAGGAGGAAGACGATGAGAAAAAAACAATTGCCATTATCGTATGCAAGACATTTTCAAGAAAACAGTTCTATTTATTTGTTTGTGACCGTGCTGTTTTTAATGGGAATCATTTTTGGGGCTATTGTTGTAAATAGTTTGACGCTTGATCAAAAAGAAGACCTGTACTTCTATTTAAACCGGTTTTTCGGACAGGTAAAGAGTGGAGAAGTAGCAAGCAGCGTTGAAATGTTTCAGCAAAGTTTTTTTCATAATGTTAAATACTTGGGGCTCATTTGGATATTAGGAATTGCCATTATTGGTTTGCCTGTAGTGTTAATTCTGCTGTTTTTAAAAGGAATGGTGATTGGTTTTACCGTAGGCTTTTTAGTCAATCAAATGGGACTCTCTGGGTTTGCGCTATCTTTTGTATCTGTTATGCCGCAAAATATCTTTCTCATACCGGCATTTCTGATCTTGTCTGCAGCTTCAGTTGCCTTTTCTTTGAAGCTTGTGCGGCAGCAATTCTTTAAAAAAGCAGCGGAGCCAATTTCCGCATCCTTTTTACGCTATAGCGGCACGATGATTGCAATGATATGTTTGGTTGCCTGTGCGGCTACAGTTGAAGCCTATGTATCACCTACTTTAATGAAAAGTGTAATGGCTCTATTAAATAAGTAAGAATAAGTATTAAGTAAAAAGAATTCTTTTTTCTTATTAATAATAACTTTATTTTGACACCCTCGACACATCTGATATAATGAATTAGTGAATGGCGAGGGAGGGAATAATTATGGAAAGTCGAATTGAGCGAATTAAGCAGCAGTTGCACTCAGCTAGCTATAAATTGACACCTCAACGTGAGGCGACTGTAAGAGTACTTCTTGAACATGAAGAGGATCATTTAAGTGCCGAAGATGTATATCTCCTCGTCAAGGAAAAGTCTCCGGAAATTGGATTGGCAACTGTTTATCGTACGTTAGAATTGTTAACTGAACTTAAAATTGTTGATAAAATAAACTTTGGCGATGGCGTTTCTCGCTACGATTTAAGACAAGAAGGAGCCGCACACTTTCATCATCACCTTGTGTGTATGGAATGTGGATCTGTGGACGAAATTCAAGAAGATTTGCTTGAAGACGTTGAAGAAATTGTGGAAAAGCAATGGAATTTTAAAATTAAAGATCACCGCTTGACATTTCATGGCATTTGCCATCGCTGTCAGGATAAAGAAGACAAGCAGTAAAAGCCTTTTCCCTAATGGAGAAGGTTTTTTGTCGTACATAAATAGAAAAAAATAACGAGGTTACAAGCTACATGGTTTTATAGAAAGAAAGGAAATGACCAGGAGAGAACTCAGCGTATAAAGGTAAGAAACATGTATAAAACCTGTCCCAATTGGCATATCTTCTAATAGAATCAAAAATTGGAGGAATTGTTTCATGAAATCATGGGCTGAAATGGTATATAATACATGTAAAGTATTTATCTTATTTACCGGGTTTACTCTTTTGTTTTATTTTGGAATGATATGGGTATCTCAAGAGTATCAAAATTATAAACGTTATGATGAGCCGTCGGGTTCAGCAGTTAAGGTCATGCAAGCAAGTGTGAACAAAGATCAGACGTGGCTAGAGCGTTTATTTATGTTTTATCAAAACGGGGAGTAGAGGCTATTGAATGATCAAATTCAAGATTTTATTCATTATTTAGTAGTAGAGCGGGGACTGGCGAAAAATACGATTGATTCGTATGAACGAGATTTAAAAAAGTATGCTCAATATTTAGAACATGTAGAGCAGCTGAAATCATTTAATGAAGTAACAAGACTCCACATCGTTAATTTTCTGAAATATTTAAGTGATCAGCAAAAGTCATCTAAAACGATTGCGAGACATGTGGCTTCAACTAGATCTTTTCATCAATTCTTACTAAGAGAAAAAGCAGCGGATACAGATCCATCCGTTCATATTGATACCCCGCAGCTTGAGCGCAAGCTGCCAAAAGTGCTAAATGCAGAAGAAGTAGAGGCGCTGTTAAATGTGTTTGATACATCGACGCCTTTTGGCATACGAGACAAAGCGATGCTTGAGTTGCTTTATGCTACTGGAATTCGTGTGTCTGAACTCGTTAACTTAAATATTGATGATGCACATTTGACGATGGGATTTATTCGTTGTATCGGAAAAGGAAATAAAGAAAGAATTGTCCCCATCGGAAGGTTGGCAACGGAGGCGATTGAAGAGTATTTACAGCATAGCCGGAGTGTTTTAACAAAGCAAAAGGAACAGGACAAAGCACTCTTTGTTAATCATCACGGAAGGCGTTTAACAAGGCAGGGGTTTTGGAAAATATTAAAAAAGTTAGCTTCTGAAGCAAAAATTGAAAAAGAATTAACTCCTCATACGTTACGGCATTCGTTTGCTACTCATTTGTTAGAGAACGGCGCGGACTTGAGAGCTGTTCAAGAAATGCTCGGGCATGCGGATATTTCGACCACTCAAATTTATACACATGTTACAAAAGCACGTTTAAAAGATGTATACAATCAGTTTCATCCGCGAGCGTAGGAAGATTCCAATGTCCAATGAGTTCATAGACATTGGTTTTTTTGATTGAAAACACTTTCATTCATGTGTACAAAAAAATAAAAAGCGTCTATACTAATAGAGAGGTCAGACTTCTGACCAATAAGAGAAGATGGTTAAATTATTTCCAAACGGGAATTTTATAGAGAATAAATAAATTGATATTTGGAGGGAATAAAATGGCGCATACATATAAACGCGTATTTTTAATTGTCATGGATTCAGTGGGTATCGGTGAATCACCGGATGCTGAAAAATACAATGATAAAGGTGCTGATACGTTTGGTCATATTGCAGAGCACTGTAACGGTCTTCATATGCCCAATATGGCTAAGCTTGGCCTAAGCAATATCCGTGAAATTAAAGGAATCGGTAAAGCCGAAAAACCGTTGGCTTACTATACAAAAATGCAGGAAGCTTCTGCAGGAAAAGATACAATGACAGGTCATTGGGAAATTATGGGCCTTAATATTGATACGCCTTTTAATGTATTTCCAGATGGATTTCCAGAAGAGCTGATTTCACAATTAGAAGAAAAAACAGGTCGAAAAATCATTGGGAACAAACCAGCGTCTGGTACAGAAATTTTGGATGAGCTAGGAAAACAGCATATGGAAACAGGTGACTTAATCGTCTATACATCAGCGGATTCTGTTTTGCAAATTGCTGCTCATGAAGAAATTGTTCCAATTGATGAATTGTACAAAATTTGTGAGATTGCTCGTGAATTAACGCTTGATGATCCATATATGATTGGACGTGTTATCGCTCGCCCGTTTTTAGGTGAACCAGGTAACTTTACACGTACATCCAATCGTCATGACTATGCATTAAAGCCTTTTGGACGTACAGTAATGAATGAATTAAAAGACAATGACATCGATGTTATTGCTATCGGTAAAATTTCTGATATTTACGACGGAGAAGGGGTAACAAAATCTCTTCGTACCAAATCGAATATGGACGGCATGGATAAGCTAGTTGATACATTAAACATGGACTTCACAGGCTTAAGCTTCTTAAATTTAGTTGATTTTGATGCTCTCTATGGTCATCGCCGCGATCCACAAGGATATGGGCAAGCACTTGAAGAATATGATGCACGCTTAGAAGAAGTATTTGATTTATTAAAAGAAGATGATTTATTGATTATTACAGCGGATCATGGAAATGACCCTGTTCATCATGGGACAGACCATACGCGTGAATACGTGCCGCTTCTTGTGTACAATAAAGGCATGCAAGAAGGAAAAGAACTTTCTATTCGTCAAACGTTTGCGGATATTGGCGCAACGGTAGCAGAAAATTTTGGCGTAGCAATGCCTAAGCATGGAAAGAGTTTTTTAAAAGAGCTGAATTAAGCAGGGGGAATGGAGTATGAAAAAAGAATATATCGAAAAAGCAGCAGCATATATTAAAAATCAATCAGCTGTTACACCAACAATTGGGCTTATTTTAGGTTCTGGACTAGGGGTATTAGCTGACGAAATTGAAGGCGCGGTAAAAATTCCGTATAACGACATTCCTGAGTTCCCGGTTTCAACAGTTGAAGGTCACGCAGGTCAATTAGTAATAGGTACTATTCATGACGTACCGGTTGTAGCTATGCAAGGACGTTTTCACTTTTATGAAGGGTACGCCCTTGATAAAGTAACATTTCCAGTGCGCGTAATGAAAGAAATCGGTGTAGAAACGTTGATTGTAACGAATGCAGCGGGCGGAGTAAACGAATCCTTTAATCCAGGAGACTTAATGATTATTTCTGATCATATTAATAACTTTGGAACCAACCCTTTGATTGGACCTAATGACTCTGATTTTGGAGTAAGGTTCCCGGATATGTCAACTGCTTACTGCAAGGATCTTCGTCAATTAGCGAAGAAAGTAGGAGCTGATTTAAATATCGCCTTACAAGAAGGTGTATATGTAGGAAATACAGGTCCAACATATGAAACGCCTGCTGAGGTGCGCATGCTTCGCATTATCGGGGGAGACGCGGTTGGCATGTCTACAGTGCCAGAAGTTATTGTGGCACGCCATGCAGGTATGAAAGTGCTAGGTATTTCTTGTATTTCTAATATGGCAGCTGGTATTTTAGATCAGCCGTTAAATCATGAAGAAGTAATTGAAACGACTGAAAAAGTAAAACAGCAGTTTTTATCGCTTGTAAAAGAAGTAGTAAAGCAGCTTCCAGCTTATCAAAAATAAGAAGAAAATATGACTTCAAGCATCGAGAATTTCTCGATGCTTTTTTTATTTCCCTTAGTATAAATCGATTATACCTTGGAAAAAATAGGTTGTATAAAGAATGGAGGTTTGTGGAGATGAAGCGAACTATTGTAAAGTTACTCGTTGTCATATTTTTATTTCCACTTATGACGCAACCTGTTTTAGCCGCAGAAAAAAAGAATTCTGAGCTTGCTGACAGTGCTAGGTCAGCTATTTTAATTGAACGGGATACAGGAAAAATTCTATACGAAAAAAATAGTAATCAAGAACTTCCCCCTGCCAGTATGACTAAAATTATGACAATGATTTTAATTATGGAGGCTTTGGATAAAGGGAAAATTACCTTAAAAGATAAAGTGCGGGCAAGTGAATATGCCGCTTCAATGGGAGGCTCACAAATCTTTTTAGAGCCCGGAGAAGAAATGACGGTAAATGATTTGCTAAAAGGGATTGCGATAGGTTCTGGTAACGATGCTTCTATGGCAATGGCTGAATATTTAGCTGGATCAGAAGAAAAATTTGTAGCAAAGATGAACCAAAAAGCGAAAGAGCTTGGTTTGACTCATACAAAATTTCAAAATCCGACAGGCCTGCCCGTAGAAAATCACTATAGTACAGCTCATGATATGGCCATGATGGGCAGAGAGCTGCTAAAGTATGAAAAAATTATTAACTATACAAGTAAATACGAAGCTTATTTGCGCACGGATACAGATAAGAAGTTTTGGTTAGTAAATACAAATCGCTTAGTGAAGTTTTATCCCGGCGTTGATGGACTCAAAACCGGATTTACAGGTCAAGCTAAGTATTGCCTAACAGCTACCGCTAAAAAGGGAAATATGCGTGTGTTAGCGGTTGTATTCGGTGCAAGCACGCCAAAAGATCGCAATAATCAAGTAACCAAAATGTTAGACTACGCATTCAGTCAATATACAACGAAGCCTTTATACAAAAAAGGAGACGTTATTACCAAGATAGATGTAAACAAGGGTAGCGAAGATCAGGTAACAGCTGTTACGTCCGAGCCTATTTCTGTTTTATTGAAAAAAGGAAATGCAGCCAAAGACGTTAAAACAGAAGTGAAAATGAACGAGAAGCTAAATGCGCCTATTCAAAAAGGCGACAAAATTGGAACGTTGACCATTAAGAAGGATAACAAAGTAGTTAGTTCTTCACCGCTTCTTGCAAAAGAAGATATCGATGCTGCTTCTTGGTGGAAGATATTCAAACGTACATTCTCTATTTTCTCTCAAACATCTTAAACAGCTAAATGTGACGAAATAGAACTAGTTTTGTCGGTGAGAAGGATTCTATTCTGTCGGCAGCGAAAGACTGACTATAAGATTTCCGAGGAGGTTTGTATAGTGAGTCTTTCGATTGAATTGGAATTCAAACAAGATGTCTTGTTGGTTCGATTAACAGGAGAATTAGATCATCATACGGCAGAAGAGCTAAGAAGCAAAATCACCGAAGCGATAGAGAAGGAATCTATCAGCCATTTGATTTTAAATTTACAGCATTTAACCTTTATGGACAGCTCTGGCTTGGGGGTTATTTTAGGGAGATACAAACAGGTTCATAATAACGGCGGGGAAATGGTTGTATGCGCTATTTCTCCTGCCATAGAACGTTTGTTTAATATGTCAGGCTTATTTAAAATTATTCGTTTTGAACCTAATGAAGAAAACGCGCTTCAAAAATTGGGGGTGGCATAATGAAAAATCAAATGAACCTCCAATTTTCCGCGCTTAGTCAAAATGAATCGTTTGCTCGCGTCACGGTAGCATCATTTATTACGCAGTTAGATCCAACAATGGATGAGTTAACAGAAATTAAAACAGTCGTATCTGAAGCAGTAACAAATGCTATTATTCACGGCTACGAAAGCAATCCGGATGGCGTGGTATATATTTCTGTGACGCTTCATGAAGACGGTGTAGTCGAGCTGATGATTCGTGATGAAGGAATTGGTATCGATAACGTGGATGAAGCCAAGCAGCCTTTATACACAACGAAACCAGATCTAGAACGTTCTGGAATGGGTTTCACCATAATGGAAAACTTTATGGACGAAATTCGAGTGGAGTCTACTGTATTAGAAGGTACGACCTTATATTTAAAAAAGCACTTAACAAATAGTAAAGCGCTATGTAATTAAGGAGACTTGCCAATGGATGTGGAGGTCAAAAAAAATAAAAACGAACCGTATTTAAAGGATCATGAAGTTAAAGACCTCATCAAGCGCAGTCAGCAAGGTGATCAAATTGCACGAGATACAATCGTCCAAAAAAATATGCGGCTCGTTTGGTCGGTTGTTCAACGTTTTATTAACCGTGGTTATGAGCCCGATGATTTATTTCAAATTGGATGCATAGGGCTATTAAAGTCCGTTGATAAATTTGACTTATCGTATGATGTTAAATTTTCAACATATGCTGTTCCAATGATTATTGGTGAAATTCAGCGATTTATTCGTGATGATGGCACGGTAAAGGTTAGCCGTTCTCTGAAAGAAATGAGCAATAAAATACGTAAGGCAAAAGACGAGCTTTCCAAATTACTTGGACGCGTCCCTACAGTCGCTGAGGTTGCAGAACATTTGGATCTCACTCCTGAAGAAGTAGTGCTAGCTCAAGAAGCTAATCGTGCTCCTTCGTCTATTCACGAGACCGTCTATGAAAATGATGGAGATCCAATTACCCTTCTTGACCAAATTGCTGATCATACGGAAGCGAAGTGGTTTGATAAAATTGCCTTAAAAGAAGCAATTGAAGAACTTGATGAGCGTGAAAAGCTCATTGTCTATTTGAGGTATTACAAAGATCAAACTCAGTCCGAAGTGGCCGCAAGGCTGGGAATTTCTCAAGTTCAGGTATCGAGGCTTGAGAAGAAAATCTTAAAACAAATGAAGCTGCATATGAATGATACGTAATACTTAAGAAGCAATCCGTTTTGCTATTCAAACAAGAATAGTGAAACGGATTGCTTTTTTTATTTGGTAATTAATGGTCTGTTCAGAAACGTGAATTAGAAAATTTAAGAAAATCCATACTACACGTACAGGGAGATAATGAATCGTAAGGTGTGATATGAATGGAAAACGTTCTTTATCTTAAAATGAGACATCGTATTCAAGTAAAACCTGATGAGGCTGTAAATATTGGACAATTAGCAATGGTTATAGCAGCAGATTCTGTTCAAAAGCAAATTGAAAAGCTAGTTGTATATCAAGTCAGTATGAGTGATCGAAATATTATCATTGTTGATTTAATGAAGGTAATTGAAAAAGTTGCCTCTCGGTATCCGCATTTGGACATTCAGACGATTGGACCCGCTCAAACGATTGTAGAGGTCGTGTATAAAAAGAAACAATATTCCTTTTTGTTTTTTCTAGCTGTTTGGTTTCTTCTTTTCATCGGAGCTGCTTTAGCAATTATGAACTTTCACGAAGATGTGAGTATGAGACAAGTACATCAAAAATTGTTCTACATGCTGACCGGTCTGAGAGATAAGCAGCCTTTGCTGATTCAAGTGCCTTACTCTATCGGTTTAGGCCTGGGAATGATTCTGTTTTTTAACCATGTCTTTAGAAAACGAATTAATGAAGAGCCTAGTCCTCTCGAAGTCGAAATGTTTAATTACCAGCAAGACTTAGATCAATACGTCATTATGCACGAGAATAAAGAAAGTATGAAAAAAATTGATGATCATTAACATTGTGATGACCATTGTAATTGGACTTGCGGGAGGACTGGCTGCAGGTGCTGGGTTTGTAGCATTTTTAACGGTGCTGGGCATTATTCCGCGTTTGATGCAGCTGACCAAAACCATGAAATATATTCAAGCATATGAATGGGGAGTGGTGGGTGGTGCTGTTACAGGCGGGTGGTGCAGTCTTCATCAATACACGTGGCAGTTTCCTGCGGTGCTCATTATGATCATAGGTCTAACGAGCGGTATTTTTATTGGGATGCTGGCAGCAGCGTTAACAGAAGTGCTTAATGTATTGCCGACGTTAACGAAACGAATAGGAATGGAAGGCAAGCTTATTTTATTGTTAATGGCCATTGTACTAGGCAAAGTATGCGGATCATTATTTCATTGGATTTATTTTGTTAATCAATAAGAAAAGGATGTATGTAACATGGCAAATAATCAAAAATTAAAAGATAACTATCAAGAAAGCATTAAACCATTTCAGCCTAAACCTTCATATGTGGCAAATTGCCTAAAAGCCTTTTTGGTAGGGGGAATCATTTGTACATTAGGACAGGCAATTCAAAATTTCTATATTGCATTTTTTGACTTTAATGAAAAAAATGCAGGTAATCCTACCGTTGCAACCCTTATTTTAATATCTGCGCTTTTAACCGGGTTTGGGATATACGATCGTATTGGTCAATTCGCAGGTGCAGGTTCAGCTGTTCCTGTTACGGGTTTTGCCAATTCCATGACGAGTGCAGCGCTTGAACATCGAAGTGAAGGGATTGTTCTTGGAATTGCGACGAACATGTTCAAACTGGCTGGAAACGTCATTGTATTTGGAACGGTTTCGGCTTACGTTGTAGGAATCATTCGCTACCTTTTTAAAACTTATTTGCTATGAAAAGAGGGGGATTATGAGAAAAACTGGAAAGCAAACGTGGGTTTATGAAAATCCTATTTATATTAATGCCACAGGAACAGCTGTAGGACCAAAAGAAGCAGATGGACCGTTAGGAGAAACATTTGATATTACACATAAAGATTTGCACTGTGAAGAAGATAACTGGGAGTTGGCTGAAAGAAGGCTTATGACGGAGTCTATTGATTCCTGCTTGCAAAAAATAAATTTATCCTATGAAGACGTTGATTTGTTTTTGGCTGGAGATTTATTAAATCAAAACGTAACGGCTAATTTTGTAGCCCGGCATAACCAAATTCCATTTCTATGCATGTTTGGCGCTTGCTCCACATCAATGGAAACGCTCGCAACGGGAGCAGCTCTTGTAGATGCAGGGTTTGCTAATCGTGTTATTGCATCAGCGAGCAGTCATAACGCAACGGCTGAGCGCCAATTTCGAAATCCTACCGAGTACGGAGGACAAAAACCAGATACAGCAACGGCAACCATTACGGGAGCAGGGGCAGCGCTGGTCTCGAAAGAAAAAGGTATTGTCCGTCTCACGTCTGCAACGATTGGTCGGGTAATGGATTACGGGATTAAAAATGCAAACGACATGGGTTCTGCTATGGCACCAGCTGCTGCAGATACCATTCAAAGACATTTGGAAGACTTAAACGTTGCTCCAAGCGAGTATGATCTTATTTTAACAGGAGATTTATCTGGTGTAGGAAGTCCAATCTTAAAACAGCTGCTCAAGGACGAAGGCTACGATATATCAACCAATCATAATGATTGCGGATTAATGGTATATCGCCCTGATCAAAATGTATTTGCAGGAGGAAGCGGCTGCGGCTGCTCGGCTATTGTCACGTATGGGCATATTTTAAATGAATTAAAATCAGGAAACTTAAAGAAAGTGTTTATGGTGGCAACAGGAGCTCTTTTAAGTCCAACGATGATTCAGCAAAAAGAGTCAATTCCAACAATTGCTCATGGCGTCGTCTTAGAACATATTGGGGAGGGGGATGATCAATGGAGTATGTAATAGCTTTTGCTGTAGGAGGAATCATTTGCGTTATTGGGCAGCTGCTGCTTGATTTTGCTAAGCTTACTCCGGCGCACGTCATGAGTTCGTTTGTAGTTGCAGGAGCGATTTTAGATGGATTTGGTCTTTATGATAAGTTAATTGAATTTGCTGGCGCCGGAGCGACGGTTCCAATTACAAGCTTTGGTCATTCTTTGCTGCACGGAGCGATGAAGCAAGCGGATGACCATGGATTTATCGGGATTGGGATTGGGATTTTTGAACTTACCTCGGCTGGAATTTCAGCAGCTATTTTATTTGCTTTTATTATCGCGTTAATCTTTAAACCGAAAGGATAAAAGATTATGAAAAAAAGAAGGATCATTATTGTAACGGATGGCGATGAATATGCTCGCAAAGCAATTGAGCATGTAGCTAAATCGGTTGGTGGCAGATGCATTTCGAGGTCATATGGAAACCCTACTACGTTAACAGGCAGTCAAACGGTAGAGCTAATCCTTCAAGCACCATATGATCCCGTCTTTGTGATGTTCGACGATAGCGGTTTCTTAGAGGAAGGACCGGGAGAGATCGCTTTGCTGCACGTAGCAAAGCATCCTCAAGTAGAAGTTCTTGGAGTGATTGCCGTTGCATCACGTACTCATCAAAGCGAATGGACAAGAGTGGATGTGACCATCGATCGTTTTGGAGAAATATCGCATTATGGCGTGGATAAAAGCGGAATTCAAGAGTTAGAAGTCGGACGAATTAATGGAGATACAGTTTACTGCTTGGATCAGCTCGATATTCCCTTAGTTGTAGGAATAGGGGATATCGGCAAAATGGCTAGGATGGACGATATTGAAATTGGATGTCCGATTACTGAAAAAGCAGCAAGACTTATTTTAGAAAGGAGCGGTTCGTTTGGGTAAGCCAGCAGAGCAGAAAACAGCTATTTTTTCAAAAGTGCAAAAAAACGATCAGTGGTTCAAAGAAAACGCTAGTATGAACACAAGTTTTGATGTGGGCGTGCGTAAATTACTTATTTTGGATCGAGAAGTTCATGTTTACTATGTAACAGGATTATGCGACAGTTCATTTATTATTGAAATTACAAAAGTGCTCGTTCAAATTAATGATAATGAAGTTGAACGAGCGAAGCTAAAAGATATTGTTGAAAACCGTCTTATTCATCAGCAAGTAAAGCCTTTAAAAACGCTGGATGATGGAATGGTTTCTGTTTTATCAGGACTGTTATTCGTTTTAATTGACGGTGAAGAAGTTGGCTTTGAAGTCGATGTGCGTACGTATCCCGGCAGATCGCCTGAAGAAGCGGATACAGAGAAAGTGATTCGCGGAGCAAGAGATGGATACACTGAAAACATCATTATCAATACAGCGTTAACGAGAAGACGAATCCGTGACGGAAGATTTCGTTTTGAAATTATGAAGGTAGGCGAACGTTCGAAACTGGACGTAGCGATTGGGTACATAAAGGGGGTAGCTGATCCAGGACTGGTTAAACTGATAAAAGATGAACTGGAAGCTATCGATGTAGATGGTTTGCCTATGGCTGACAAATCCATTGAAGAGTTTTTAGTCAAACAAGGAATTAATCCTTTTCCAATGGTACGCTATACAGAACGTCCGGACACAGCAGCAGCTCATGTACTAGAGGGGCATGTCATTATTATTACCGATACATCACCAAGCGTTATTATTACACCAACTACGCTGTTTCATCACGTGCAGCATGCAGAAGAATACAGGCAGTCTCCTTCTGTAGGTACCTTTATCCGCTGGATACGGTTTTTAGGAATTCTTGCGTCTCTTTTCTTATTACCGCTATGGCTGTTATTTGTACTTGAGCCAGATCTGCTGCCGGCAAAATTGCAGTTTATTGGGCCAAACGAAGCAACAAATATTCCGACAGTTATCCAGATTTTCTTAGCCGATCTAGGGGTTGAGTTCCTGAGGATGGCCGCCATTCATACGCCGACACCGCTTGCTACTGCTATGGGTTTAATTGCTGCAGCACTCATTGGACAGATTGCCATTGATGTAGGATTGTTTGTTCCGGAAGTTATTCTTTATGTAGCTATTGCGTCCATTGGTTCTTTTTCAACGCCAAGCTATGAGTTAGCAGTGGCAAATAAGATGCTGAGATTGTTTTTATTAATTTTTGTTGCGGCATTTCATACTCCAGGATTCCTTATTGCGACAACGGCTATCATTCTCTACATGGTACGTCTAAAATCATTGAATACGCCTTATTTGTGGCCGTTTCTTCCATTTAATCCGCAGGCTTTATGGCAGATTATCATTCGCACACCGGTTCCTGGAGCAAATCCGCGACCTAGTATTGTGCATCCGCAGGATAAAGACCGCCAGCCTGCAAAACCTTAAACAAAATAGGTGGTTGAAACCTGTATGAAGATGTGATAGATTTGTTTTAAATATGGAAAATAATAAATATTTAGACAGTTAGCAGCGAATTGCCGTTAACTGTCTTTTTTACACTATACACAGGAACGGGGTCTAAACATGTTTTTACACGGAACAAGTCGCATAAATAAGCAGGGTCATCTTGAAATTGGTGGAGTTGATACGGTTGAATTAGCATCAAATTTTGGGACACCCCTTTACGTATATGACGTGGCTTTAATTCGGCAGCGTGCTAGAGGATTTAAAGAAACATTTGAAAAGCATGGGGTAAAAGCACAGGTCGCTTATGCAAGCAAAGCTTTTTCTACAATTGCCATGGTCCAAGTCGTTCATGAAGAAGGTCTTTCGTTAGACGTTGTTTCGGGAGGAGAACTGTATACGGCTTTAGCAGCTGACTTTCCGAAAGAACGGATTCATTTTCATGGAAACAATAAAAGCCGAGCAGAACTAGAAATGGCCATCAAAGAAGATGTAGGATGCATTGTAGTTGATAATTTTTATGAAATTGCATTGCTTCAGGAAATAACGGAACAGTATCAAAAAAAGATGCCTGTTCTTCTCAGATTAACACCCGGAATTGAAGCTCATACACATGATTATATCTTGACAGGGCAGGAAGACTCGAAGTTTGGGTTTGATCTTCAAAACGGTCAAGCAGACGAAGCTGTGCGTCTTGTGCAAAATAGCAAGGGGCTAGAACTTTTAGGTATTCACTGTCATATAGGATCTCAAATTTTTGAAACAACCGGATTTATTATGGCGACTCAAAAGCTTTTTGCAAAAATGAAAGAGTGGAAACAACGTATAGAATTTGTTCCGCAAGTATTAAATTTAGGCGGCGGCTTTGGCATTCGTTATACGGAAGAAGATCAGCCTATTCCTGTTTCGCAGTATGTGGAAGTTATTATAGAAGAGGTCAAAAAGCAGTCTAAACAGTTAGAGGTAGAAATCCCTGAAATTTGGATTGAGCCCGGCCGCTCTCTTGTAGGAGATGCTGGAACGACTCTGTATTCAATTGGTTCTCGTAAGCATGTACCTAATGTACGTGAATATGTAGCCATTGATGGAGGAATGAACGACAATATCCGTCCTGCGCTGTATCAAGCGAAATATGAAGCGGTCATTGCCAATCGAATGAATGATGAGAGTGATGAGCTTGTATCTATTGCGGGTAAGTGCTGCGAATCGGGGGATATGCTGATGTGGGATGTACACCTTCCAAAAGCAAACCCAGATGATTTATTAGCGATGTTTTGTACAGGCGCATACGGTTATTCTATGGCAAGTCACTATAACCGTTTGCCAAAGCCAGCTGTCGTGTTCGTAGAAGATGGAGAAGCACAGCTAGTCGTAAAACGCGAAACGTATGAAGACATTGTAAAAAATGACGTGAAATACAAAGTGACGGTAAAAAAGTAACGAGTGATTAACGTAAAAAAAGAGCCTCTTGTTCAAGAGGCTCTTTTTTTTATGAGAATAACGATTTAATAGCATTAATAATATCAACAAAGAATTGCTTTAATTTATCAAGAAATGATTGGCCTTCTTCTGACTGAAGAAATGTTGTTACTTTTTCTTTTGTCGCAGAAAGTTGGTCTTTTACTTGATTCCAATCGATGTTCATATCTTTTAAACGATTGAAAAAGTCAACAAGTGTATTAAGCTCTGAATCTGTTAATTTAATACCTAAATCATCAGCCACTCGCTGAATTAACGTGCGTAAATCGTCCTTTGTTTGAGGATTTTCTTTGGCAATTTCTTCTTTAATCGTTGCCATAAACTGCGCTGCTTTTTCTTTACCGATTTTTTCACCAAGCTCAGATGTCTGGACCATCTCTTCATTGGCTGCTTTTTTTACTTCTTCTGGGATTTTTTGATCTGTTTGAACTTCATATGCTTTCATAATACCTGTTAAAGCAGCTGTACCAGATACTTCAAATGGAGCGGTAATCTGGATTTTTGCATCTTTAACGCCGGCGGTCATCAAAGCATTAATATACATGTCGTCTGTAATACCATTAATATTTTGAGTTGATACGCTTAAACCTGAATCTTTTGAACCAAGGGTAATACTAGAAGATGAAATAGCACGAGATCCAATAGTAGCCTTTGGAATAAAGTCACCTAAATATTCATGCTCTTCTTGGTTTGTCACGGTTACTGTTTGAGCATTGCTTGGCGCATCAAGGTCATTTAATACCTGTTGCTTCTGAGAGCTGGTTAAGTCCTGACCTAATGTAATAATAACATCGCCCGGAGCGGCATCTGCAAAACTTTTTAAGGGTGCGGTTAGGAATAGAAGAAGACCTAATGTCACCATCATTGCTTTTATCGTTAATTTCAAACCTTTTTCCTCCTTTAATCCCATACTTGCCCTATTATAATACGGGCAGGTCTGAAGTAACAGAGTCAATTCATCATTTTCCCATAAATCAGTCTAGAGGCGTAGATTTCTATATGAAATGAAATCTATGTATCTCCATCACTGTATTAGACGGATGATACTATAAAAAGTTTCATCTCACAACTACTATTTTTTATTTAGAGCCCTACGAGAAGAAAGTGAAAAAGTGCATTCATTGAATTCATGAGCTTGTTTGTAGTAGAATAGAGTGAGTTTATAAATGTAAGTGTTCTACTCTAGGTGGCACTTACAATTTTTACGTTTTGCCGCTTTGATAGGGAAAACAGAGCCTATAGCGGTACTAATACATATATTGGAGGTCATTCATATGAAAAAAGCAAGTATTCTAATGGAAAATGGCGAAAAAATTCTAATCGATTTATTTCCGAACGAAGCACCAGGAACAGTAGAAAACTTTGAAAAGTTAGCTAATGAAGGATTCTACAACGGCGTAACGTTCCACCGCGTTATCCCTGGATTTGTTTCTCAAGGAGGAGACCCAACTGGTACAGGTGCTGGCGGCCCTGGCTACTCAATTAAATGTGAAACAGAAGGAAACCCTCACAAACACGAAGCGGGTTCTCTATCAATGGCACATGCTGGTAAAGACACAGGCGGCAGTCAGTTCTTTCTTGTTCATGAGCCACAGCCTCATTTGAACGGTGTTCACACTGTATTTGGAAAAGTAACAGAAGGACTTGATACAGTGTTAAAAATGAAAAATGGCGACGTAATGAAAGAAGTAAAAGTCTGGGAAGAATAAGAGCATACTGCTATAAATGGATATTAGCTAATAAAACGTCATAACAACCTTTTACAGGGGGTTACGGCGTTTTTTCTTCGCGCAACAGCTCAAAAAGCGTAATAGATTAGGTTTCTCATACACGCATGACATAGGACAAGCTTTTGTGTAATATTGCTATTTACTTATAAATTTTGTATGATAAAAGCAGTAAAAAACGCAGCGCATTAATTTGTAGGAAAGTTTGAGGACGAGGGAGAATCGTATGCTTATTCGCTATAAACGAAACTATGAAAAAATTGCCATGGGTCTTCTATCGTTTGTACCTACGGAAAAAGATTTAAAAAAACTTCAACAAACGATGAAAGAATATGAGCAAAACGAACATTGGCAGCTGTATCTTTGGAAGCAAGAAGAAGATATTATTGGGATTGTTGGCATTTCCATGCTCGATAAAAGTTTGATTGAGGTTCAACACGTCAGTGTAAACCCTTCACACCGCCAACAGGGCATTGGCAAAAAAATGATTAAAGCTCTTAAAGAAATGTATACGACTGCACAAATTAAGCCGAGTGAAATCATCGCTCCGTTTTATGAAAAGTGTCAGGCGGATGAATAAAGAAAAGCATGATTAGGTGAGGTGCGAAAGCTTCTTTCACATCTTAGTCATCATAAAACAACAGGTAGCTAGAAGCTACCTGTTGTTTTGTTTTGCCAATAAGTTCGCTTGTCTTTCCGCAATCACATCTGACCGATCTCGCGTGCTGTGACGATGAACAATCGCATCATTTTGCAGATTAGAAGCTGATAACCAGACAAGCTGTTTATCAGTGCTTCTTTGTTTGCAAGCTCGTAATAATGCTGGATCTTCAATGGGCAAGTTAATACTTTTATATGGCTGATAGGTATCGATTAAAGCTAATTGTTTGCGAAGAAGTTTAAGCAGTGAAGGATAATTAAGTCCAAGCTGTGCAATATTTTCTTCTTCCTTCGTTAAAATTGCCAGCGCCTTTTGCATCGTTCTTTTGGCTCCGGCGAAATTTTGGCGTCGATGATGATAGAGTGAAACAGCAATTTGAATAAGGCCAACCCAAATAATATTGCGGTGTCCTCTTTCGTCTTTTTTCCAGTGTTCTTCTAGCAGTTCATGACATTCAAAGTAATCCCGGTCGCCATGAAAATGAACTAAATAATCAATATAGGCTTGTGAATACAATCTTGTTCCCTCCTGGTAAGACTCTATATGTAGTGTATCACAAAAATTAGCTATTCATCAGCGCGGTGCCTTTAAAGAGACAAACGTGCTCAAGGTATGGCGAACACGTTTGTTTTTATTCAATATGTGTGGTTAGAAGCGTAAGCAAGAACAACCAACAATAATTAATAAAATAAACAGTACAACAATTAAAGCGAAACCGCTACCGTATCCACAAGATTTTTCACCCATGCGAGTTCCTCCTTCAGCCATTTCAAAATCTTATTACCTTGACATCATATGTATATTTAAACTTTTTGTATGGGCAAATGACCTATTTTTACGTTAATTTGTATTGGACATGTGTCTATAATCCTCTATACTAATGATAGTAACGTTATATAAAGCAGCAGAAATGATAAGCAATTGAAAAGTGTTGGTGAGATAAAAGTGGAGTATAGTGTAAAAGTAGATGCGTTTGAAGGACCTTTAGATCTTCTTCTGCATTTGATTAACCGATTTGAAATTGATATTTACGATATCCCAGTAGCGACAATTACTGAGCAATATATGATGTTTATACATACAATGAATGAGCTTCAGCTAGACGTTGCCAGTGAATATCTAGTCATGGCAGCAACTTTGCTTCAAATTAAAAGTAAAATGCTTCTGCCTACGTATGAAGAAGATATGGATGAAATTGAAATGGTCGATGAAGAAGATCCGCGTGAAGAATTGATGCAGCGCTTAATTGAATATCGAAAGTTTAAAGAAGCGGCGGTAGAGCTTCAAAAGCTGGAAGAAGACCAAAGTCATGTGTATACAAAACCTCCAAGTAATGTGCAAATAAATGCAGAAGAACGTACGCAGCCTCAGGATGAAGGATTGGATATATCACTGTATGATATGCTAAGTGCTTTTCAAAAGTTGATGAAACGAAAGCAAAACAAAAAGCCTATGCAGACGAAAATAGCAAGGCAAGACATTCCAATTGATAAGCGCATGAGTGAAATTGTGAACGAATTAAAAGCCTTTAAAGGGAAAAAAAGTTTTTATCAGCTGTTTCCTTATCAAGAGCGTGATCATATTGTTGTAACGTTTTTAGCTGTGCTGGAATTAATGAAAGAAAATGAAATCGTTGTGGAACAGCAGCACAATCTAGACGAGCTTTATGTATCGTATCGAGAAAGGAATGAAGAGGAATGACAACGAATAATCTACAGGCTATTATTGAGAGCTTACTTTTTGTTTCTGGTGATGAAGGTCTATCCATTAGCCGGTTAGCTGAGATTATAGAAAAGCCTCATGAAGACATTCAAGGTGCTTTGGAGAGCTTAGAGCAAGAGTGTAAGTTCAGAGGAGTTACACTTGTTGAAATAGGAGGGGCCTATCAGCTTGTCACAAAAAAAGAGTATGCACCATATATTGAGAAGCTCGTAGAAGCTCCCGCTAATCAATCATTATCACAAGCAGCGCTTGAAACGTTAGCTATTGTAGCGTATAAGCAGCCAATTACAAGAGCTGAAATCGAAGAGATTCGCGGAGTGAAAACGGAAAGACCTCTTCAAACTTTAATTGGAAAGGTTTTATTAAAAGAAGTGGGACGAGCGGAAGGCGCAGGGCGGGCCATCTTATACGGAACGACAAAAGAATTTTTAGGCTATTTTGGCCTTAAAAGTATCGAAGAGCTGCCGCCGCTTCCAGAAGATTTATTACAAGAAGGAACCGATCAAGAAGCAGATTTGTTTTTTCAATCGTTTCAAGAAATGAAGTGAAAATGTAAAAGAACATAGAGTTTTTTCTATGTTCTTTTTTGTATGGACAAATCTTTTCATTCATAACCAAAAAAGACGAGCATAAACTTGTACAAACAGGTAGAGGGACGGGGATGACATGAAAAGAAGCAAAAAAAGTATCATCTATCTATTTATTGTATTGCTATGTCTCAGCGGTTGGCCTTCCACATCATCTGCAGCGGGGAGCGTAAGTGCTCATAGTGCTATTTTGATGGAACAGAAATCAGGGAGAGTGTTATATGCTAAAAATGCAGATCAAGTTAGCCGAATTGCTAGCATTACAAAAATTATGACAGCAATACTGGCGATTGAATCTGGCAAAATAAATAAAACAGTTACCGTGAGCCACAGCGCAGTTGGTGTTGAAGGTTCTTCTGTGTATTTAGTTGAAGGTGAAAAAATAAAATTAAAAGATTTAGTATATGGCTTGATGCTTCGTTCAGGTAATGATGCTGCTGTAGCTATCGCAGAAGCCGTTGGAGGAAGCGAAGATGGATTTGTTTATTTGATGAATAAAAAAGCAGAAGAAATTGGCATGACAAATACAACATTTCAAAATCCGCATGGATTAGACGATCATGAAAATCATCGCTCAACCGCGCACGATATGGCTCTGCTCATGCGCTATGCAATGAATAATAAAATTTTCAAAGAGATTTCAGGAACAAAAGTCTATCGAATGAAGCATCCTGAAGAGAAATGGGATCGAGTGTGGAAAAACAAAAATAAACTGCTGACAACACTGTATGCATACTGTACTGGCGGAAAAACAGGGTATACAAAATTAGCAAAACGAACGCTTGTGACAACTGCTACAAAAGATGGAATGGATTTAATTGCTGTAACGATCAATGCCCCAGATGATTGGAACGATCACATTTCCATGTATGAAAATGCATTTGATAAATATGATATGACCAGTTTAGCTGCAAAAGGAGAATTGGCAGATATAAAGGATTCTTTCTATAAAGATCAGTTGTATATTAAACGAAATGTCGTCTATCCTCTCACAAAGAAAGAACAAAGCTCTGTAGAAGTGAAAACAACGTTAATTCAGCCTAAAAAGCAGTGGAAAGAAACAGGGGAAGTTCCAAATGTGGTAGGAAAGCTCGATATTTATAGAAGTGGAGAGACGATTGACAGTGTTCCAATTTATTTCGAAAAGCAGTCCGAGCAGCAAAAAGGTTTTTTTGATAAAGTGAAGCGATTAATGTTTATTCAGTCTGGAGCCAAAACAGATGGTTAATATTATTTGGATGCTGCTGACCATTATCGGAATTGTTTTTGCGATTATAAATGGGAAAATTGGTGATGTAAACAAAGCAATTTTTCAAGGAGCAGGCGAAGCAGTGACCATCAGCATTGGGTTAATCAGCGTGCTGGTCTTTTGGTTAGGGATGATGAATATTGCTCAAAGTGCAGGGCTTCTCGACAAGTTAGCGAAACTGTTTCGACCCATCATTACAAGACTTTTCCCTGATGTTCCAAAAGATCATCCGGCCTTAGGGTACATATTGTCCAATATGATGGCGAATATGTTTGGACTCGGGAATGCGGCAACTCCTCTTGGCATTAAAGCGATGGAGCAGCTTAAAAAGCTAAACGGCGATAGAGACGAAGCAAGCCGTTCTATGATCACACTTTTAGCACTTAACACAACCAGTTTAACACTTATACCAACCACAGTTATTGCAATTCGAATTACGTATAACTCGGCTAATCCTACTGAAATTGTCGGTACCACACTTTTAGCAACTGTTGTAGCTACGATAGGAGCTATCATCATTGATCGCTTCTTTTATTATCGACGTACACGAAAAGGAGGAAAACGAAAATGACTATGCTTAATCAAGTATCATTGATGTTTATTCCTCTTATCGTAGGATGCATTTTACTTTATGGAACCTATAAAAAAATTCCTACGTATGAAAAGTTTGTAGAGGGAGGGAAAGACGGATTACAAATTGCTTTTTCCATCATTCCTTACTTAGTCGGCATGTTAGTGAGCATCTCTATTTTTCGAGCTTCAGGAGCCCTTGATTTTTTCTTGTCTATTTTAAAACCTATGCTGCAAGCAGTCGGCGTTCCGGCTGAAATTGTACCTTTAGCTCTTATCAAACCGATATCTGGAACGGCTGCTCTTGGTATCACGACGGATCTAATTTCTACATACGGACCTGATTCTTTTATCGGTCGTTTGGCATCGACCATGCAGGGAAGTACAGATACCACATTTTATATTTTAACGGTTTATTTCGGAGCGGTTGGCATTAAAAAAATGGGAGATGCGCTGAAGGTTGGTTTACTGGCAGATTTGGTAGGAATTATTGCCTCAGTTGTCATTGTAATCCTTGTGTTTGGCCGGTAAGAAATCGAAAATTCTACCTCTGAGTGGCAAATAGACTTGTGTATTACTTCGTAAACAAGTAAGATGTTACAAGAGGTGAAGTGTTAATGGAACGATTACAAAAAGTGATTGCTCACGCAGGTGTAGCATCAAGACGTAAAGCTGAAGAATTAATCGGCCAAGGCCGAGTGAAAGTAAATGGAAAAGTTGTAAGAGAATTGGGCACGAAAGTAGGTCCTAACGATAAAATTGAAGTAGACGAAGTGCCGGTAGAAAGCGAAGCGCCCGTTTATTTTATGTTATACAAACCAAGAGGCGTAATTTCAGCTGCTAACGACGACAAGGGAAGAAAAACAGTCGTTGACTTCTTTCCACATGTAGAAGAAAGAATTTATCCAATTGGACGTCTAGACTATGATACGTCGGGTTTACTTCTTTTAACAAACGACGGTGAATTTGCTAATCAGCTAATGCACCCTAAATTTGAAGTGGACAAAGTTTATGTGGCTAAAATTAAAGGAATTCCAAGTCGTGAAAAAATCAGACAGCTGCAGCGCGGTGTGATGCTAGAGGACGGAAAAACAGCACCAGCTCGTGCAAAAGTTCTTTCTATTGATAAAAGCAAGCAGACGGCGATTGTGGAATTGACGATTCATGAAGGGAAAAATCGTCAAGTACGTCGCATGTTCGATGCAATTGGGCATTCTGTCTTAAAATTAAAACGTGAACGCTACGGACCTTTAGATTTACGCGGATTAAATGCAGGCGAAGCTCGTGAGCTTACAGCGCATGAAGTCAAACAATTATATTCAATGTCTCAAACAGGTAAGTAATTTTCACTTACCTGTTTTTTTTATGAAAAATGTCGTGAATTAGAAAAACAAGCAAGGTTTTTTGAAAAAATGTCGAACTTGTAGAATGAGAGGAAGACTTCACAGAAACGTCGAAATATTATTGGAAAGCCACTACCACAAAAATGATATAATGATAGAAAAAAGCGTATTGAAAGCGGTTAAAAGGAGTTCGTGCCATGAAAAAAAAGCGCTTGATTATTCGAACAGTTATATTGGCAGTTTTGCTGTGCGCGGTTGGATATACCCTTTATGCTCAATTTTTTGCTGATAAACAAAAGGTATCAGTAGGAGATAAGGCACCTGACTTTATATTAAGAGATGTTAATGGAGAAACTCATCAGCTATCAGATTACAAAGGCAAAGGAGTTTTTTTGAATTTTTGGGGAACATGGTGCAAGCCCTGTAAACAAGAGATGCCGGCTATGGAGAAGCAGTATGCATCATATAAAAAGCAAGGTGTTGAAATTCTAGCTGTTAACGTTGCAGAAACGAATATAGCAGTAGAGCAATTTGCTAAACAATATGAGCTATCTTTTCCGATTTTGATGGATAAAGATTCACAAGTTTTGGGTGCATACGGAATAGATCCTCTGCCGACTACATTTTTAATTGATAAAAACGGAAAGATTGTAGACAGTTTTATTGGGGGATTGGAAGAATCTAAAATAAAAGAATATATGGAAGAAATTAAACCATAGGGAGTGTTGACAATGAAACACGTAAAATGTGAATGTGGACACGTTAACCCGCATGGTACGATTTTGTGTGAAGCCTGTGGTAAGCCGATTGCAGAAGAAACAACTGATAAATTAGTAGATATGCGTTATGAAGGAAGCGCAAGGCGATCGCAAACGTACAATAAAACAGTTATCGATAAAATATGGAACTTTTTCTCTTCTGTAAAAGTAGGTATTTGGATCATTATTGTGACGCTTGTTGCGTCTGCAGTCGGAACCATTTATCCTCAAGAAGCTTACATACCTCCTAATGTGACAGCAGATGAGTATTACCAAAAGGAATATGGATGGACAGGAGAACTTTATTATAAGTTAGGTTTTCATCACCTCTATGAATCGTGGTGGTACTTGCTTTTAATTGCTGCTTTAGGGATGTCGTTAGTCATTTGCAGTTTAGATCGAGTCGTGCCTTTGTACCGAGCTCTAAAAAAGCAGAGTGTAACAAAACATCCAAACTTCTTAAAAAGACAGCGTTTATATAGCACTTCATCATCGTGGACGGATCAAGATTATGAACATGTAAAAAGCATGCTTAAAAAAAGAAGATACTCCATTCGTGAAGAAAACGGCAATCTGCTGGCTGAAAAAGGACGCTTCTCAAGATGGGGTCCATATATTAATCATATCGGTCTCATTATCTTTTTACTAGGTGCTATGCTTAGATTTGTACCAGGTATGTATATAGATGAAGTTCTTTGGATCCGTGAAGGTGAAACAAAAGTTATTCCTGGGACGAACGGAGAGTATTTTTTGAAAAACCATCGTTTTACTGTTGAAACGTATGATAAAGATAGCGAAAGCGCCGTGTTCCAAGAAGCAATTGATCGTGCAGGGAATAATAAAGTAGCCAAAAAATATGAAGCGGATGTTAGTTTGTATAAGCGCGAAGGAAAGCTTATACCGGGAGCAGATCCAAAGTTAAAGAAAATAAAAGATTCAGAGATTCGGGTGAATCAGCCGCTTAAGTTTGAAGGATATGCCATGTACCAAGTGGACTTCAAGTTAAATGAGTTTAGCTCTATGTCTTTCCATTTAACAGATAAAAATGCAAATAGAAACGTTGGTTCACTTACAGTAGATTTACATAATCCAAAAGAAACATATGATTTAAAAAACGGATATAAAGTCAAGCTCATGAGTTACTTTCCAGACTTTTTCTTTGATGATGAAGGAAATCCAAATACAAAGACCAGAGTGCCTAACAATCCGGCTTTTGTATTTAAAATGATTACGCCTCAGCATAAAAAAGGGGAAGTTGCTTTTGTTGGAATTAGAGAGAACTTGGAGCCGCTAGGAAATAACGATTATAAAATGACCTTTGCTGGTGTGGAAACGAAAAATGTAACGGGATTAACCGTTCGCAGAGACTATACGCTTTGGTTTTTAGGAATTGGCGGAGCAATCTTTATGATTGGTGTGATTCAAGGGATGTATTGGAATCATCGCCGCATGTGGATTCAAAAAGTCAATAATGAGATATGGTTGGCCGCACATACAAATAAAAACTGGTATGGGCTTAAAAAAGAACTAAATGGTTTATTAGAATCAACATCCCTTACACAGCTGAAGGACCAAAATGATAAAGAAACAAAATAGGAGGAAAAAGCATGGATTACGCGAGTATAAGTAGTAATTTACTGTATGTGGCGTTTATTGCTTATTTAGTTGCAACCTTTTTTTTCGGAGGAGCTATTCGAGATAAGCGAGCAGCTCAAAAGAAAACAAAGTGGGCAACGTTTGGAATTGCGGTTACCATCATCGGCTTTATTGCACAGATTGGCTACTTTATTACAAGGTGGATTGCATCAGGCCACGCTCCTGTTAGTAATTTATTTGAATTTACGACGTTTTTTGGCATGATGCTTGTTGGCGCATTTATTGTTATTTACTTTATTTATCGTCTTAGCATGCTTGGACTGTTTGCATTGCCGGTGGCTCTTTTGATCATTGCTTATGCAAGCATGTTTCCAACTGAAATTACGCCGCTGATACCGGCTCTCCAAACGAATTGGCTGCATATTCACGTTACAACTGCTGCTACGGGTGAAGCCGTGCTTTCCATTAGCTTTGTTGCAGGATTGATTTATTTAATCAAAACGATTGACCAATCCAAGCGAAATAAAAAAGCATTTTGGCTGGAATTCATCCTGTATACGCTTATTAGTACGCTTGGGTTTGTAGCGGTGACGCTGACTTTTAATGCGGCTCACTACGAGTCATCATTTAATTGGGTTAATAAAAGTGGAGAACAAGAGCAAGTCGTATATCATATGGTTCCGCTAGTGGGACCGCATCAAAGTGAGTGGACAGACGGGAACGATATACAGCCGCTTATTGATATGCCCGCTATTATCAATGCTAAAAAATTAAATACGGTTATTTGGTCGTTAGCCGGTGGCTTTGTCTTATATTGGCTGATTCGTCTTATTTTACGGAAGCGAATTGGAGCCGCGCTGCAGCCGCTTGTGAAGCAGGTAAACAGCGACTTGCTTGATGAAGTAAGCTACAGAGCAGTGGCGATTGGATTTCCTATTTTTACACTAGGAGCACTTATTTTTGCTATGATTTGGGCTCAGATGGCCTGGACGCGCTTTTGGGGGTGGGACCCTAAAGAGGTGTGGGCGCTGATCACCTTTTTATTTTACGCCGCTTTTCTTCATCTTCGGCTGTCTAAAGGGTGGCACGGTGAAAAATCAGCTTGGCTGGCAGTTGGCGGGTTTGCCATCATTATGTTCAACTTAGTTGCTGTGAACCTAATTATTGCAGGTTTACATTCATATGCGTAACCTTTAAAAATAGAATAGAGGCTGAAACAAAGATATTTTAGTTGAAGGAAGATCCGAACGAATGAGATTCTTGATGGAGAATCTCATTCGTTCGGATTTTTTCATTGAGATGGTGAACGTAGGGTTCATGTATGTAGGTGCTTATAGCCGTGCAACAAGCGATCCCTACTAGCTTCTTTATTTTATTTATTCAGCTGTAGATTGCATGGATTTCGTTGCGTCTCAGCTTCTTTTGGGTAAAAAAAGCTGTTTTTTGTAAAGGTGTTCACGAATTGTCACATTGTTTGGGTATCATAAGTAGAACTCGCCGGTTTTTTTTTGTACACTAAGACTAGGAGGTTGAAAATACATGCAAAACGAACAAAGATTACTGCTAGTAGACGATGAAGATCGCATTAGACGATTGTTAAAAATGTACTTAGAAAAAGAAGGATACATCATTGAAGAAGCAGCCGATGGGCATGAAGCAATCGAAAAAGCGTTACACATAGATTATGATTTGATTGTATTAGATTTAATGATGCCCGGCATAGACGGTATTGAGGTTTGTAAACAAATTCGGGAGAAAAAAGCAACTCCTATTATCATGCTTACAGCTAAAGGGGAAGAAGTAAACAGAGTCCAAGGGTTTGAAGTAGGTACAGATGATTATATCGTTAAGCCGTTTAGCCCAAGAGAAGTGGTTCTTCGCGTAAAAGCACTGCTTCGACGTTCTTCTCAAGCAACGTTTATTCAACCAGAAACGAGCGTGAAAAATCTTATTGTCTTTGATCACTTAACGATTGATAATGATGCACATCGCGTTACAGCAGACGGAAAAGAAGTTAACTTAACTCCAAAAGAATATGAATTATTATGCTATCTCGCAAAAACGCCAGATAAAGTATATGACAGAGAGCAGCTGCTGCGTGAAGTATGGCATTATGATTTCTTTGGAGATCTTCGTACGGTAGATACGCACGTCAAGCGTTTGCGTGAAAAGTTAAATCGTGTATCGTCACAAGCGGCGAAAATGATTGTAACCGTTTGGGGAGTAGGGTATAAATTTGAGGTTGAAAATAACTGATGTTTTGGAGAAGTGTAGTTGGTAAACTATGGTTTACTATCCTATTGCTCGTCACGCTTGTTTTATTTATTTTGACCATTTTACTACTTCAGTTTTTTGAAAATTATAATGTTGTAGATGCAGAAAACCGTTTAACTAAAACGGCTGCTAAAATCTCTACCATTGTGCAGGAAACGGACGATGAAAAACTAGGACTATCGATTGCTCGTGAACTTGCAGACCAAGCAAGTGTAGTTATTGTTCAAGACAAAGATTTTTATTGGCATTCCACACATCCTGATAAAGAAAATAAGAAAGCTATTTCGGCCATTGTTAAACAAAACGATCAGCTAAATCAAGTGGTTGAAAAAGGTAAAGTAATACGGGAAAAAATGTACATGACTACAAAGAAAGACACGAGTGATGAGCCTTTAATGTTTGTTGTCGGTGTACCTTTAATGAAAGATAACAAACCAACAGGCGGCGTTTATTTGTATCAATCTCTTTCTGAAATTGAAGAACCCGCTCAATATACGACTAAGTTCATTTTATTGGCTGCAGGTATTGCTATTATTTTAACTACTATCTTTGCTTTTTTCTTATCCACTCGAATTACAGCGCCTCTTAGAAAAATGAGGCAGGCGGCATTTGAAGTAACAAAAGGCAACTTTGATACAAAAGTACCTATTTTAACTCACGATGAAATTGGAGAGTTAGCGATTGCTTTTAATCAAATGGGCAGGCAGTTAAAGTTTAACCTCAATGCGCTCAATCAGGAAAAAGAGCAGCTTTCAAGTATTTTAAGCAGTATGGCAGACGGTGTTATTACGTTTAGTAGAGACGGATCGATTTTAATTACCAATCCCCCAGCGGAGCATTTTCTTCAGACTTGGTATTACGAGCAGGATGTCAACAATCAGCAGGTCCCTGAGCTTCCAGCAAACGTCGTCCATTTGTTTCAAACGGTAGTAGAGACTGAAACGGAGCGAAGTGCAGAATTGAAAATTCAAGGGAAAACGTGGGTCATTTTAATGTCACCGCTCTATAATCAAACGAAAATTCGCGGTGCTGTAGCTGTACTACGTGATATGTCTGAAGAGCGTAAACTTGATAAATCGAGAAAAGATTTTATTGCAAACGTGTCTCATGAATTGCGTACACCTATTTCTATGCTTCAAGGTTATAGTGAAGCTATTATTGACGATATTGCAAGTACGGATGAAGAAAAGAAAGAAATTGCACAGGTGATTTATGATGAATCACTCCGTATGGGCCGGCTTGTAAATGAACTTTTAGATTTGGCGCGAATGGAAGCGGGACATGTGCAGCTTCACTTAGAATCTGTAGCAATGGTTGAATTTACAGAACGTGTTTTGCGTAAGTTTCAAGGGTTAGCTAAAGAAAAACATATTAAACTGTCTCTTAATGGAAAAATAGAAGATGAATTTGAAGCGATGATTGATTCAGACCGTATGGAACAAGTGCTGACAAACTTAATTGATAATGCCATTCGTCATACGGATGACTACGGAGAAGTAAAGCTGCATCTTGATAAAAGTCAATCCGAAATCCATCTTTCTGTTCAAGATACAGGAGCAGGCATTCCGAAAGAAGATCTTCCATTTGTATTTGAACGATTTTATAAAGCGGATAAAGCCAGAACAAGAGGGAAGTCAGGAACTGGTCTTGGGCTTGCAATCGCCAAAAATATTGTGGAGGCACATCAAGGGATCATTGCGGTTGAAAGTGAATTAAATGAAGGAACAACTTTCTTTATTAAACTGCCAAAGTAAGCACATGCTAAATAACAGTTTGTTCGGCTGAAATAATAAGAATAGCAAAGAGATGTGATTCAGTGGAAAATCACATCTCTTTATTTTTTCTATAAACAAGTCTAAAAGAGAAGGAATTGGCATATAGTATGTTTTGTGTGCAATGATCTACATAGGAGGTTCTTTCTTCATGATTGACGTGTTAAGAAGAATATTGGTTGTATTAGTAATGGGATTGTGTATAGGTCTTTTATTTTTGGGCGGGCAAATGGTAAAAGCAGAAGAGAAGCAGTGGGAGTGGCCGGTTGAAGGAGTCTTAACTGATATATTTGGTTCACGTCACGCCAAACACTTTGGAATTGATATAGCAGCACCTGTTGGTACACAGGTGTATGCTGTTGCAAAAGGAGTGGTGAGCCGCTCTTACTATTCAAATACATACGGACAGGTTGTTTTTATCAAACAAACAAATGGATACGAAACGGTCTATGCTCATCTAGAGGAACGTTTTGTTGCAGAAGGAAATCGTGTAGCCGCAGGTCAAAACATTGGACGAGTTGGCAATACAGGGCGATCTTCAGGTGCACATTTGCATTTTGAAGTTCATCAAGAAAGTTGGAATCCGGATAAAACCAATGCAGTAAACCCACTTGCCAAATTGGACAAGCAAAAACTATCGGCATACGTAAAAAGCGATTTAGCTGCCACGGTTTTTCAGCAGTTACATCAGACTTCTGATAACTGTATTCTTATCCATCAAGGAGATACATTATCTGAGCTCGCAGTCAAATATGAAGTAGATATTGATCAGCTAAGAAAGTGGAATCATTTAGAAAATACGATGTTAAATGCAGGACAAGTGTTAAAGATAAGTCCATAAAAAAAGAGCCGCTAAGGCTCTTTTTTTAATGTCACAATTCAATACGCTGTATGGTCACAATTTCGCTTGTTTGTTTTAACGAGGAAATGACAGAATCATCTAAAAGTTTATCAAACGTAAGCATCATAATGGCTTCTCCGCCTTTTTGCTTACGGCCCACTTGCATGGTAGCAATGTTAATACGTAAATCTCCAAGTACTTTCCCTACATTTCCAATAACTCCGGGCTGATCACTGTGACGGATATAAAGAAGATGTCCTTCCGGATAAAAATCAATATCAAACGAATCAATATTAATAATTCGAGGTCCATAGCCTGCTATATAGGTGCCCGTAATGGTAAATATACGCTGTTCCCCTGTTACGGTAACGTCAATCATATTGGAATATCCTTGCGTATCTTCCGATGTTTTTTCACCAAATGTAATTCCTCGTTCTTTGGCAATCATAGAAGCATTGACTTCGTTAACAGGTGAGTCGATCCGATGAGTTAAAAAGCCTGATAGCAAGCTCCGTGTAATATAAGTGGTTTCCAAATCCGTCACTGTACCTCCGTAGGAGATAGAGATATGCTGAACAGGTTCTCGCATGCATTGAGATAAAATGGCTCCCATTTGTTTAGTAAGGCTCGTAAACGGCTGAATTTTTTCAAAAACTTCTTTAGAAAGCGTTGGCAAATTAATGGATGAGCTTACAGGATTACCTTCTAGAAAACGCAGAACGTCATGTGCCACGTCCTCAGCAACGTTAAGCTGGGCTTCTTTTGTAGAAGCTCCTAAATGGGGAGTTGTAATAACTTGATCAAAATGTAACAAAGGGTTATCAATCGGCGGCTCAACTTCAAATACGTCAATAGCTGCACCTTGAACATGGCCAATTTCTAAATAATGAACTAAGGCTTTTTCATCAATGATTCCGCCGCGCGCGCAGTTTAATAAAAACACACCCTTCTTTGTTTTGGCTAATGTGTCATGATTGAGCAATCCCTTTGTTTCTTTCGTAAGCGGAGTGTGCACGGTAATTACATCCGCTGCTGCTAGTAATTCATCCAGGGATAATAGTTCTACTCCTAGCTTTTCAGCTCGGGAAGAGGTTAAAAAAGGATCGTAAACGTGAACGCTCATATTGAAGGCTTTTGCGCGTTTGGCAAGTTCTGAGCCAATTCGTCCAAATCCGATAATGCCCAGGTGTTTGCGATTAAGCTCTGTTCCAACAAATGCTGAGCGGTTCCATTCGCGCGCTTTAACTGAAGCATTTCCTTGGGGGATATGACGAAACAAGCTAGCCATCATAGCAAATGTATGTTCCGCCGTTGAAATGGTATTTCCGTTCGGCGCGTTAATAACGACAACCCCTCGTTTGGTTGAGGCTTCAATATCAATATTATCGACTCCTACTCCAGCGCGAGCAACAATTTTTAAATTCGGCATTTTTGTCAGCAAATCCTCTGTAACCGTCGTAGCACTCCGTACTAAAAGCGCATCGTACGTATGCAAATCATTCTCAACTTCTTCAACTTTTTTTCGCGTAAGATTCACATGAGGAGCTTCAAGTAGTGGAGCAAGACCTTCATTGCTAATTGAATCAGCTACTAACACATTATACATGACGTGAACATCTCCCTTGGATTTTACTATCATCAAATATTTGATAATTTACCATGTTTAAAAAATTCTGTCAATTGTATTTTTCAAACTTTACGATTAGTTATCAAATACACAATTATAAACGTAAATTGGAACTATAAATATGTCATAACGCTGTTGGTTATGCACTTATTTCCTTATTTTACATATAAAAGCAGTAATGAAGTTTATAAAAGACATCAATTTAATATGAATTAAAAAACTTCTTTATTTACTTTTAATTCGAGATAACATATAATAAATTCATAATTAAATATTGGTCTATCTTCGGGGCAGGGTGAAATTCCCGACCGGCGGTAAAAAACAAATTGTTTTGAGCCCGCGAGCTTATATGTAATACATACGAGCAGATTTGGTGAAACTCCAAAGCCGACAGTACAGTCTGGATGGGAGAAGGTGGAGGTTCAGCGTTCAAAACCTAATGTGATGAACGTTTATTAAATATGCCTGCCATGTCTCCTCTCAACGAATCATTTGTTGGGAGGTTTTTGCGTGGGGATATAAAGTTGAACCTTTCTTCTTTGAAGAGTGGATCACAAAGAAGGAGAGAGGCAAGATGCAACAAAGTAAGAAAACTCAAAAGCTGGTTGTACTAGGAATGTTAAGTAGTATTGCTTATATTTTAATGATGATTAACTTTCCAATTCCTGGATTACCTCCGTTTTTAACAATTGATTTTAGCGAAATTCCTGCACTCGTAGCAGCACTTGTATTCGGACCGATGGCTGCTGTTATAGTAGAAGGAATAAAAAATTTATTGAATTATTTAATTCAAGGAAGTGCTACAGGGGTTCCAGTTGGTCAAGTGGCGAACTTTGTGGCTGGTTTACTGTTCGTTCTTCCTGTATCATACATGTTCAACCGATTTAAAACGGCTAAAGGCGTAACGATAGGTTTGGTTACGGGTACGGTGGTAATGACGGTACTCATGGCTGTCTTAAATTATTATGTCTTCTTACCAGCGTATACAATCTTCTTACAATCGCCAGAAATGTCTAGTGAACAAGCACGTCAATATATCGTTGCAGGTATTTTGCCGTTTAACTTAATAAAAGGAGCAGCAACAGGGGTTATCTTTGTCTTATTGTTTTCAAAAATGAAGCAATGGATCACGCGTCGCATTGCTGTTTAATTCAATCGCTCTCCCGGGGAGAGCGATTTTTATATATAAAAAAACCTGCAGCATGTACACTACAGGTTTGCTCAATACTTATTCGAATTTATTAGCATCGCCTTCGAATTTTTCATCCGCTACGCGAATTGAATCCGTAGGGCAGCCTTCCATTGCATCCATCATATCATCTTCTAGATCTTCTGGAATTTCTACTACACCTTGGTTATCATCTAATGTTACGAATGCAATACCTTCATCATCATAATCATAAATGTCTGGTGCTGCTGCTCCGCAAGCGCCGCATGCGATGCAAGTATCTTTATCAACAATTGTATATTTTGGCATAACAAGACCTCCTGTAAAGTGTTCGAAAATTTCTCATTATATAATCTCTTCGCGAATCAAGAGTGAAATTTCTCCTTATTCATTGTAAAATGATTTATAAAACTTTTCAATAGAAAAGTCACTGAGAATGCTTATCAAATCAAGGTTTCTTCACTTACCCAAACGTTTTGATACATAAAGGAAAGAGCTAAAAAGCCTTTATCTCACATGCTATTGGTCACTTTTGGTACAATGAATGAGAAAGGAAGTTGACACCTTTGAATTATATTCAAGTTAGCATTTTATTTTGTATAAAACAGTTAAAAGGTGAGCGAACCGCCTATGGTATTTATCATTTATTAACAGGTAAAAAGTCAGCTCAAACGATTCAAGACGGAAAAATTTTTGGAATTTCGTTTCTTTTTCAGTCATTTGTTTACTTAGATAAACGGTCTTTTGAAACCTGCGTTGCATATTTAAAAGAACAGCAGTATATTGAAGAAACTGAAAATCAAAAGTATGTGATGACAGATAAGGGACAAGCACGCCTTGAAGATGAACTGACGGCTCGACCCTTTCATCCAGCTTTAGACGGATGGAAATTCGCAAGCAGTACTCAATTATTTTTAGCAAGAATCACTTTGTTCATTCAGACCTTATCAAACCTACAGTATTTTCAAAAAGGGTTTTTACCCATTTCCAAAAATCCTGAGGTTATTCAATGGGTCAAAACATATATTATGTCTCAAAAGCAAACGCGTCAAGAGTTAGCGGCCGAGCTATTCGAAGAGCTCCGAACGTGCTTGAAAGGTTGTACGGAACGGGACGCGTCTCTTTTTGTTTTGCAACTGACTGGATACCAAAGAGTAGGCTTTACAAAAAATCAGTTAGCATATCAATATGAACTCGATGAGCATTATGTTCATATTCAACTTTTAGGGGTTATTCACCATATCATTGAAAAAGTGAGTAAAAATAATGAAAGCTTTCATGTACTTTCTTCTTTTTTACGTGATCTATATTTAGAATTGCCTTTGACAAGCTCGACGTTAAAAACGTATAGCTGGCTTCAAAAAGGCAAGACGCTTGAAGAAATTGCTTATATAAGGCGTTTAAAAGAAAGTACAATTGAAGATCATATTGCAGAATTAGCTCTGTTTGTTCCATCTTTTTCAATCGATGCATACGTATCGCCTAAGCAGCAGGAAGAAATTGTCTCAGCTTTTGAAGGTTTGCGTACAAATAAATTAAAGGTGATAAAGGAAGAAGTAAAAGACGACGTTACCTATTTTCAGATTCGTCTCGTATTAGCAAAACATTTTACCTGATACTAAAAAAAGTGGTGTTTGATGTGAAGATAGAACAACTTCTACAGAAACAATTTGGCTATAGCCAATTTCGACTAGGACAAAAAGAGATTATTCAAGATATTTTAACGGGTCATAATGTGTTAGCGGTTCTTCCTACAGGAACAGGAAAATCATTGTGCTATCAGCTCCCAGCTTATTTGTTGAACCGACCGGTGCTGATTGTATCTCCTTTAATTTCACTGATGGAAGATCAAGTTCAACAACTAAAGGCAAGCGGAGAAAAGCGAGTTATTGCCTTAAATAGTTTCCTACAACAAGAAGAAAAACAACGAGCGCTAAAAAATTTAGCTTTTTATCGTTTTATTTATGCATCTCCTGAAATTTTGCAAAATGCTGTTGTAGTAGAAGCATTAAAGCAGGCAAAGGTAGGCCTTTTCGTTGTGGACGAGGCGCACTGTATTTCTCAGTGGGGACATGATTTTCGTTTAGATTATCTACAGCTAGGAGATATATGGAAGGAACTTGGCAGTCCGCTATGTCTGGCATTAACGGGAACTGCGACTAGGGAAGTAGTGGAAGATATTAAGCGCTACTTATCGCTTCCTGCTGTCAACGAGCACATCTATTCCATGAATCGAAGTAATATTGCGATGAAAGTTGATTTTGTTGCAAGTATTGAAGAAAAAAAAGAGAAGTTACTGATGTACGTTAGTGAACTGCAAGGTCCGGGAATTATCTATTGTTCCAGCCGATCTTGGACAGAAGCATTAACACAGCTTCTAAAGGAAAATGGGATACAGCGAGTGCAGTATTACCATGGGGGAATGGAACCGAATGAAAGAATGCTTGTTCAACAGCAATTTTTAGAAAATCAGCTTGATATCATTTGCTGCACAAGTGCATTTGGAATGGGGGTTAACAAATCGAATGTTCGCTTTGTTATTCATTTTCATACACCTACGCAGCTAGAAGCATATGTACAGGAAATTGGAAGAAGTGGACGCGATCAGCGAAACAGTATTGCGATCTTGCTTTATGCTGAAGGAGACGATGATTTTGCTCATTCTTTACTTGAAATTGAGCTTCCTTCTTCAGATACCATCTTATACTGCTTGTCGTATTTACGAAACCATGATCAGGCCATTCCTTTAAAACAAGTAGAGTCTCACTTTCTTTATACAGTGGGTGTTCAAGAAACACATTGGCGATTTATTCGTTATTATTTGTACAGAGAAAATGTAGTGAAAAATGAACATGTTGAACCCTGGAAAATTCCTGAATCGCTGCATGAAACGATTGTTGCAGCTGTAAATAAACGTCTTCGAAACAAACATGACAAGTATCGTGCGATGAAGGGGTTTATTGAGACAAAAGAATGCCGTCGTCACGTGCTGCTTGGCTATTTCGATGAAACGGGAAAATCAGAGCTTGAGAATTGTTGCGATTGCTGCGGCTTGGATTTAGAAAACTATAAAAAAACAAATGGTGAGCAGGAGCAATGGACATTTCAAGGCTGGGAATTAGAATTAGCTCGTTTGCTTCGTCAAGGAGAGATATAATGGCAAAATCACAGCAAGAGCTTATTTCATCCATGACAGATGCAGAGCTAGTTAAAAATTTATATGTAACACAGCTGCTCATCTGCTTCATTGCTTTAGGCATCGGTTTTTTTACATTCGATTCGTGGAATTTCTTTTTGCAGTTTTTTCAGCTGGATTGGTCTTCTATTTTATTGTACGGGGGAGGGACAGCTCTCTTGGTAGTAGGAGGAGATATACTTCTAATGAAATGCGTACCTGAGCATTTATACGATGACGGAGGGATCAATGAACGTTTATTTGCTAATCGTTCTGTTCCTCATCTGGTTCTTATTTGCCTAATCGTTGCATGTTCAGAAGAAATACTATTTCGAGGGGTTATACAAGTTCAGTTTGGCCTTTTTTGGGCGAGTATCGTATTTGCACTCGTTCACATTCGATATTTAAAAAAGTGGTTTCTTTTTATTTCGGTTGTGTTTTTAAGCTTTTTAATAGGGTTACTTTTTTGGTGGACTGAAAATTTGTATGTCACGATTTTTACTCATTTTCTCATTGATTTTTTATTAGGCCTGCAGATACGAAAATCAAAAGGGGAATCTGCACAGCCAGAAGAACTAATGCAGTAAAGGTTAAGGAAACAGCCATTATTTTCAGTGCTACCCACATAATCTTTTATGTTCCCTCATATGTTGTACTAGCATACGAGGGGGTGGAATGATGGAAAACAAAGTGATAGACTTTGAAAGCGATGAAACACTTCAATATATATTAGCGAGCGTTATTAAAAGAAAAGAGACAGTCAATAAGCTGAAAGCTAAAGAGAAAAAATGGAAGCTTTTGTTTTTAGCCAGTGTAACGGCTGTTATTAGCTACTTTTTTTTCATATTTCAAAGCGGTTTTTTTACGACGTTTAGCGAATTTTTTTCATTTTTGTTAGGCAACATGGGGCATTTGATGTTTCTATTGCTTACCGTCTCACTTTACTTTTATACTGTACAGCTGCGGAAAAAAAGCGAGAAAGCAGAAAAGACTTTTCAAGATTTGCGCTGTGAGATTATTAAAAGAAGCAAAGAGTTATGGGCGACGCCTGAAACATGGGAGCACCGAAAAGAAACGTTCCGCTGGATGCAGTCAACCTATGGAATTAATTTATATCATGAAAACAAATAGAATCGCATGAAAAAGCCTCTTTTTACATAGAAGTTTAGTGAAGGGGGTTTTTTTGTGAGGGATTGGTTTAACTTGCTGGCTGCGTGGTTATGCAGTTATTATATCAGCAGTTTAACGGCTGTAGGCTCAAAAGCTTCGTTAACCTATTTACTTATTCAAATGATTTTACATCCGTTAGATGTGTTTAGTGTTATAATCTTGTTTTTTACGGCTCTTTTTTGTCTGTCGGCGGCAGTTCGTAAAGTGTTTCTGCAAAGTCGGTTGCTTCTAAAAGGCTATAAGGTAAAATGGCATGAATACCTTGTTTCATGTCTATGTGTGATAGGAATTTTATCGTTAAGTGCAATTGCGCTTTATCAAGTAGTAGGTTTGTTAACAATTGCGATAATTTATGCCCTTTCTTCTTTAACAGAAACACACCGGGTATAAAATGAAAAGAAGGAGAATATATGGTTATTCTTTTAATTGTTTTAGCGTTAGGCATAGGCTTGCTGATTTTTATGTTTTCAGAAGCCCATCGTACATATGTCGAAGAAAGAACGATTCATTTATCAAGATTTCCTGAAAATCAGCAGCCTTTGCGCCTGTTTTTTATATCGGATATACATAAGCGAACAGTTTCGTCGAAGCTGTTGGAAAAAATACCGGGCGAAGTAGATTTTGTGATCATAGGCGGTGATTTATTAGAAGGAGGAGTCCCTTTATTGCGGGCTCGTCAAAATATTCAAAAGCTTAAAACGCTAGGACCCGTCTATTTTGTGTGGGGAAATAATGATTACGAAGTAAGTCAAATGCAATTGAAGCAGATGCTTAAAGATGAAGGAGTTATTGCCCTTAAAAACGAGCATGTCTTTGCCATTTCTAAATATGGTACTACATGCCATTTTGCGGGGGTAGATGATTTATCAGAAGGTCAGATAAATCTAAAGAGAGCTGTTTCTTCCATTGAACCTGAACAGCTTACCATTCTTCTAAGCCACAATCCTGATGTTATCTATTATGTAGATGAAGAATCAAAAGTAGATTTAATTTTGAGCGGACATACACACGGGGGACAGATACGCTTATTTAATTTTGGTATGTATGAATTAGGAGGGCTGAAAGAAAAAAGAAAGATTCCTCTTTTTGTCAGTAACGGATATGGTACAACCTCATTGCCTCTCCGTTTACAAGCTAGAGCCCAAACGCATTATATCACTTTAAAAAGGAAAGAATAGCCTTGAACAAAATCTTTACATAGCATATACAAATTTTACACACAGGATAACTTATCCTATAATTCAATTAATAGATACAGTTCACGAAGAGTAGTTGGAGGTTACGTATGGCTCACGAAGGGAAGTATAATATTAAAGCCATCTCAAATATGGTCGGAATCCAGCCGGGAACTTTGCGTGCATGGGAACGACGTTATCAAATTTTAAATCCTGTCCGCAACGATTCGGGGCATCGGTTATATACAGAGGAAGATTTGAGGAAATTAAAATGGCTCACGGAAAAAGTGAGCGGAGGTTTTACGATAAGTCAAGCGGTTTCGTTATTAGAAACGGAAAGTAGTACAGTAGGAACGTTTGAAGAAGAAGGAGAAGTAGATTCCCCTCAAAAAATTAGGGATGAGCTGTTAACGATGCTTTTATCTTTTGAAGAAGGAAAAGCACAGGATTTAATTAATCATGCTTTTAGCCTGTATTCGGTAGAAAAAGTGGTTATTGATATTTTGGGTTCTCTACTCGTGACGGTTGGAGATATGTGGGAAAAAGGGCAAATTACAAGTGCTCATGAGCATTATACGACTCAATTATTAAAAACGCGTATCAGCATGATTTTTTATTCGCTGCCTTCAAATGGCTTATTGCCTAAAGCGATTGCTGTATGCGGTCCTAACGAGACACATGAAGTGGGACTCCTAATCTTTACGCTATTTTTACGCCGTAAAGGGTTTGAGGTTATTTATTTAGGAAGCAGCATTGAAGATAAAGATGTTGAGTTAATTGTTAAAGAAGTAGACCCAACGTTTTTATTTATGTCATGCACAATGATGGAAAATGCCGAGAAAACACTAAATTTGACGAACCAAATGATAAAGAAATTCCCGCATCTCAAAGTAGGATTAGGCGGTTATGTGTTTGATGGTTTAGATAGCAAAAGAAAAGGCGAGGCCCAGCCGTTTATTTTAGGAAATACAAAAGAAGAGTGGAACAGCTGGCTAACAAAAAAATTAGCAGAAATTGATTGAGAATAGCTTGTCTTTCCTATCATAAACCTGTAAACTCGTAAGTAAACATCACGAACCGTTTTCCAAAAAATACATATACTGCATTATCGAACCATGTGGTTATGAGTGCAAGCGGGGAGGGACGCTAATGAGGCTTGAACGATTAAACTATAATAAGCTAAAAGTTTTTTTGACCTACGATGATTTAAAAGAAAGAGGGTTAACAAAAGAAGATCTATGGACAGATACATTCAAAGTAAAGCAGCTCTTTCGTGAGATGATAGAGCAAGCTTCTCAAGAACTGAACTTTGAACCTACAAATTCTCTTTCGGTAGAAGTTTTTTCACTTCAAGCACAGGGAATGGTTGTATTTGTGACAAAGCAGTATGAAGAAGAAACCAGCTACGGTGAGTTAGATGAAGACGAGTTCGAAGACTTCATTGAAATGCAGGTCATGCTAGATGAAAGCGAAGACATGTTTTTTGAGTTTGATTCATTTGAAGATGTCATTCAGCTGACCAAACGCATGTCAAACTTTTACGATACGGATAGCGTGCTCTATTCATTTGAAAAACGTTTTTACGTGCTGTTGGATTATCACATGCTGTCACCGGCTGAAGTTGGGAATATGATTGCGGTTTTGGCGGAGTATGGAAATCCCTCTACAATTACAAAGCACCGCGTAAATGAATATGGAAAAATGTTAGTAGAAAAGAGAGCTTTGGAGTATATTAACTCTGTCTTTTCTTAACTGTTTAATTGAAATAATTACACCCGTGAAGGATAAAGCACTTTTATTAAAATAAGAGTGGCTGCACTTTCAGCTTGTACAAAGTTGTTGAAAGTGCTCTTTATCACCGGGTGTTTTTTATTTTTTTTAGACGATTAAAGCATACTAGAAAAGAGGCAGACTTAAAACATTGTAGCATACCTTGTAAAGTTAATGGAAGCGTTTTCTTAGAAGAACACAAAAAATACTAAAAGTTCGATATTTTCCTTTGCAATGTAAAACTAAGGGTGTATACTATGTCATGAAAGAAGCACCATTCAATTAAAAACGAATAATTTTCGATACATTTTAGGAGGTTTACAGATGGTAGCCGACAAGATGCAAGACAGTAAAAATAGTCAAGAAGAGAAGCATGATGTTTTAAAATCTACACAAACAGTGATACATAAAGCGTTAGAAAAACTAGGCTATCCTGATGAAGTGTATGAACTATTAAAAGAGCCATTACGAATGATGACAGTAAAAATTCCTGTTCGTATGGATGACGGATCAGTTAAGATTTTTACAGGTCACCGAGCGCAGCATAACGATGCAGTTGGTCCTACGAAAGGCGGAATTCGTTTTCACCCAAACGTAACTGAAAAAGAAGTAAAAGCTCTATCTATATGGATGAGTTTAAAATGTGGAATCGTTGACCTTCCTTACGGTGGAGGAAAAGGTGGAATTGTTTGTGATCCTCGAAATATGTCTTTTGGAGAATTAGAGCGTTTAAGCCGCGGATATGTTCGTGCGATTAGCCAAATTGTTGGACCAACAAAGGATATTCCAGCGCCGGATGTGTTTACAAATTCACAAATTATGGCTTGGATGATGGATGAATACAGCCGGATTGATGAATTTAACTCACCGGGCTTTATTACTGGAAAGCCCCTTGTCTTAGGTGGTTCGCACGGCCGTGAAACAGCGACTGCAAAAGGAGTAACTATCTGTATTCGTGAAGCAGCGAAAAAACGAGGCATTGAATTACAAGGTGCACGGGTAGTAGTACAAGGGTTTGGAAATGCAGGAAGCTTTTTAGCTAAGTTCATGCACGACGCTGGCGCTAAAATTGTAGGGATATCCGATGCGTACGGAGCGCTGCATGACCCTAACGGTTTAGACATTGATTATTTATTAGATCGACGCGATAGCTTTGGTACAGTAACGAAATTATTCAATAATACAATCAGCAACAAAGAGCTACTTGAACTTGACTGTGACATCCTAGTTCCAGCTGCGATTGAAAATCAAATTACAGAAGAAAACGCCCATAACATTCAAGCGAGTATTGTAGTAGAAGCAGCAAATGGACCAACAACTCTTGAAGCAACGCGCATTTTGTCAGAGAGAGGAATTTTATTAGTTCCAGACGTTTTGGCAAGTGCCGGAGGTGTAACAGTCTCTTATTTTGAATGGGTGCAAAATAACCAAGGTTATTATTGGACGGAAGAAGAAGTAGAAGAAAAGCTTGAAAAAGTAATGGTTAAATCATTTAATAACATCTACGAAACCTCTACAACTCGAAAAGTCGACATGCGTCTAGCTGCTTATATGATAGGCGTAAGAAAAATGGCAGAAGGCTCTCGTTTCAGAGGCTGGATTTAAAAACAGAACAGCAGAACAATTGCGTAAATAGAAAAAATCTCCTATCATTAATGAGGAGATTTTTTTGTTTTACACTGCGTTAAAATAAAAAAAAGGTGCGTTTACAACTGAAGGAGTGACAGGCATGAAGAAAGAAAAAGTAATTATTGTTGGCGGAGGACCATGCGGCCTTTCAGCAGCTATTGAGCTTCAACATACAGGTATTGATGCCCTTGTAATTGAAAAAGGGAACATTGTGAATGCAATTTATAACTATCCTACCCACCAAACGTTTTTTAGTTCGAGTGAAAAACTAGAAATTGGGGATGTCCCTTTTATTACCGAAAATCGTAAGCCTGTGCGCAACCAAGCTCTTGCTTACTACCGAGAAGTGGTGAAGCGCAAGCAAGTTCGAATTCAGCCGTTTGAACGTGTCTTGCAAGTAGACAAACAAGCGGAAAACCAATTTATTGTCACAACATCTAAAGAGACATATGAAGCGGAGAATGTCATTATAGCTACGGGCTATTACGATCATCCTAATTATATGAATGTGCCTGGTGAAGATTTATCAAAGGTATTTCATTATTTTAAAGAAGCGCATCCGTACTTTGATAAAGATGTAGTCGTTATAGGCGGAAAAAACTCTAGCGTCGATGCAGCTCTGGAATTGGTGAAGTGTGATGCAAGGGTGACGGTTATTTATCGTGGCTCAGATTACTCACCTAGCGTAAAACCTTGGATATTGCCTGAATTTGAGGCGCTGGTTCGAAATGGAACAATTGGGATGCATTTTAATGCTCATGTAACAAAGATAACGGATGAAACGGTAACATATGAGCAGGAAGGGAAAGAATCTACGATTAATAACGATTTCGTTTTTGCCATGACTGGCTATCACCCTGATCATTCGTTCTTAACAAAAATGGGTGTGGAATTAGATGATGAAACAGGCCGCCCTTCTTTTAACGAAGAGACGATGGAAACAAACGTGGAAGGAATTTATATCGCTGGTGTGATTGCTGCAGGAAACAATGCTAATGAGATTTTTATCGAAAATGGACGTTTTCATGGAAAATCAATTGCTTCTCATATTATCAACAAAAACAACGCATAGGCTTCTATGCGTTGTTTTACTAATGATTAAATAGCTGCTGCAGCTCATCATGATTCGTTGTTACTTGGAGAGCAACTAACAGTTTAATGCGTGCTTTAGGACCATTTAAGCCATTTGAAAAAATAACGCCCATCTCTTTCAACTGCTTGCCACCGCCTTCATATCCATATACATCTTGGGCAATTCCATTAAAACAGCGAGAAACGAGCACGATGGGTATCTTTCGCTCCAAAAGCAATTGAATGCCTGGAATTGTGAGAGGAGGTAGATTTCCTTGACCGAGGGCTTCAATTACAAGTCCATCAACATTCATTGAAGCCACTGCTCGAAATAAATGGTCATCCATTCCTGCATAAGCTTTTAATAAAGTGATTTGTTTATCTATCTGATTGACAGGATAAAATTCATGTTCTGTAGGCATGTGGTGAAAAGATACGCCGCGTTTTGTGATTAATCCTATTGGCCCGTACTGAGGGCTTTGAAATGTCGCCACGTTGCTTGTGTGGGTCTTGGTCACATTTTCAGCGGTATGAATTTCATCGTTCATCACAACTAAGACACCTTTTCCCTTTGCACCGTCACTAATAGCCACCCGAACCGCAGATATAAAATTATAAGGACCGTCTGAACCAATTTCATTGCTTGATCTCATGGCTCCAGTTAAGACAATTGGAATATCTGTATGCACTGTTAAATCTAAAAAATAAGCGGTTTCTTCCAGCGTGTCCGTACCGTGGGTTAACACGACTGCATCAATTTTGCCTTCATTAATTTTATCGCGTATTTTTCTTGAAAGTATAAGCATTTCCTTAGGAGTAATGTGAGGAGAAGGCAGATGAAATGCTTCTTCTACGATTACATTGGCCATACCTGAAACAGATGATGTTGAGCGGTGGAGCGGATTTTGAATATCTGGTGTTACCGATCCAGTTGCCATGTCTTCTTTCATAGAGATTGTGCCGCCGGTGTGAAGAATATAAACAGTTTTCATAGAGAGCTCCTTTCAATTTTTCATATAAGTATGATACATTTTTTGGTATACTTGTTTAAGGTCTTTGTTAGGCTTTGTAAATCGACAGCAAGTTATGTGAGCATTTACATATAAAGATAAGGACATTATAGACGGAGATTTTCATCCTAAAGATAACATGTTACTATTAAAAAAAATAGAGGAGATGAGGCGCTATTTATGTTGGCGATTGTATCTGCAGGCATTGCGCCAGGATTGGCATTGTTAAGTTTTTTTTATTTGAAAGATGAATATGAAACTGAGCCTATTTCAATGGTATTAAAAACATTTATTTTTGGAGCAATGCTTGTTTTGCCAATTATGTTTATTCAATATGTATTTGGTGAAGAACACGTTTTTCAATCACCTTTTCTTCAAGCATTTTTTACGACAAGCTTTTTAGAAGAATTTTTCAAATGGTTCATTTTATATTTCACGATTTATCAGCATGTGGAATTTGATGAGCATTATGATGGAATTGTTTACGGGGCAGCTGTTTCATTAGGTTTTGCTACCGTTGAAAATATTTTATATTTATTTGCAAATGGTTTAGAATCAGCGCTAGGAAGAGCCTTTTTACCCGTATCTAGTCATGCTTTATTCGGCGTCATTATGGGGTATTATTTAGGGAAAGCAAAGTTTTCTGAAGGAAAGGAAAAAACGAAGTGGACGCTGTACTCCGTATTTGCGCCGCTCATTTTACATGGAACATATGATTATATTTTAAAAACAATGGATCATTGGGTATTTATTATTATTCCATTTATGATTTATTTATGGTGGCTGGCGTTAAGAAAAGTAAAAAAGGCCAAACAGCCATCGATTGTCTAGGCTCAGCTTGTAAATCTTTTTTGAGAGATTTACGAGCTGAGTTTTTTTCATTTCGGTAAATTTTGCGCATCTTGTATAAAAAAACAACCTTTACAAAAAATACTCCTATCATCTTATCAGTTACATACGATGTAGGAGGTTTTGTCATGTTATCATTTCGATGTTTTAAAAAGTATGCATGTCTCATATGCATATGTTCATTTATTGCAGCATCCGTTGTGAGTCCAAAGGCCGCTCACGCGTTTTCAAATCAAGTCATTCAACACGGAGCAGTTGGAGATGACGTTATTGAGCTGCAGTCGAGACTTCAGTATTTAGGTTATTATAATGGGAAAATTGACGGTGTATTTGGATGGAGCACATACTGGGCACTGCGCAATTTTCAATATGAATTTGGCATTAAAAAGATTGACGGTTTAGCAGGCTGGCAAACAAAGATTAAATTAGCCAACGCAACAAAATATCACGAAAACTATGTGAAAAATCAAATTAGAAAAGGGAATAAGTTTACGCACTATGGCGGTCAGCCTCTTGATCAACAGTCTAAAGGAAGCGGTAGCAGTGGGAAAAGCAGGGTGAACAATGGTCAGCAAAAAGCACAAAGCGGATCTTCTCAAGCAAAAAAACCTGCCAGTCAGCCGCAGCGTAATACGTCTAAAGGAAATTCTGAACAACAGAAAGAAAAAGCACAAAAGCCAACAGCGGTGAATGTACCAAGCGGTTTTTCACAAAACGATATTCAGCTCATGGCAAATGCCGTGCATGGTGAAGCACGGGGTGAACCATATAATGGCCAAGTAGCCGTAGCGGCCGTTATTTTGAACCGAGTTAACAGTCCGTCATTTCCAAATACAGTCGCTGGAGTTATTTTTGAACCGCGTGCATTTACTGCCGTAGCAGATGGGCAAATTTGGCTTGAACCCAATCCAACATCTAAAAAAGCGGTTATGGATGCGATTAACGGATGGGATCCTACTGGGAATGCTATTTATTACTTTAATCCGGATACAGCAACAAGCGCATGGATTTGGTCACGTCCTCAAATTAAGCAAATCGGGAAACACATTTTCTGTCGATAAAGAGAGGTGAAGGAAACATGATTCGAACAATTTTAATTGTATTATTAGCTATTGGTGTTGTAGGTGTAGGGTATTGGGGGTACAGCGAACATCAAGAAAAAGATGCTGTGCTGCTTCAAGCCGAGAATACGTATCAACGAGCATTTCATGATTTGTCATATCAGCTAGATTTATTAAATGATAAAATCGGTGGCACGCTCGCCATGAGTTCGAGAGATCAGCTTTCGCCCGCGCTTGCAGAAGTATGGCGTTTAACTTCTGAAGCTCATAACAATGTAGGACAGCTGCCTTTATCGCTTTTACCGTTCAATAAAACAGAAGAGTTTCTTTCAGATGTTGGTGACTTTACGTATAAAGTGGCGGTAAGGGATTTAAGCAAATCCCCCCTAACAGATAAAGAGTATAAAACGTTAAATTCGCTTTATGATCAGTCAGGCGAAATTCAAAATGAAATGCGCCAAGTACAGCATCTAGTCATTGATAATAACTTGCGCTGGATGGATGTTGAGCTAGCCTTAGCCACAAAAGAAAAGCAAGGGGACAATACGATTATTGACGGATTAAAAACCGTTGAAAAAAGTATGGATTCTTTTGCCGAAACAGATTTAGGCGTTATGAATGCAACGAATGAGCAGGAAAAAAACGCTTTTCATCAATTAAAAGGTAGAGAAGTTAGTGAAGATGTTGCAAAACAAGTGGCGCGTTCGTTTTTGAATTTAAAAGGAAATGAACAAATTCATATTGTAAAGAGCGGAAAAGATGCCGATTATGAGGTGTACAGCTTAACCATTACAGATCCAAAGACTAAACAAGAGACGTATATGGATATTACACAAAAAGGTGGATATCCGCTTTGGGTGCTCGAAGATCGAGATATTAAAAAACAAAATATTAGTTTAAACGATGCTATGAACAAAGCGACTAAGTTTTTAAAAGATCATCGTTTTGAAAGCCTAGTGATGGCTGAAAGCGCTCAATATGATAATATGGGAGTCTTTACATTCGTAGAGCAAACGGAAAGTGGAGTTCGGATTTATCCGGATTCAGTTAAAATGAAAATGTCTTTAGAAGATGGATCTGTGATTGGTTTCTCAGCTAAAGACTTCTTATTAAAACATCGTACAAGAGATATTCCAAAACCTAAAATTTCGAAAGAACAGGCAAAAACCAAGCTGAACTCGAATGTAAAAGTGATGGAAGAACGCTTGGCAATTATTACGAATGATTTAAACGAAGAAGTGCTATGCTATGAGTTTTTAGGGACAATAAAAAATGATACGTATCGTATTTTCATCAATGCCGATACGGGTTTTGAAGAAAAAGTCGAAAAACTGCAAAACTCAGAACCTTTATATAATGAAGTGTAAAGTTGATAAAAACCAGTGTCTATAGACACTGGTTTTTGTGTTTTGTAATATTTTATTGAGTCTAAATAACTAATTTATATTTACAAAATAAACATATTTGACTATGTTTAAATAAAGGGAAAAAGTGTATATAGTGGAACTGAAGGAGAGAGAAGATGATAAAAGCGGGAATGAGGTTGACGTTAGAGAGCGGGCACAGAGAGTCTACATTACAACAAACATATCGATGTAAAGTAGTTGAGTTTACGGAAGACGTGATTTATATTAGCTATCCGCTAAATGAAGAAACGCAGCGAAGTGCTTTTTTACTAAAAGGTACAAAATTGCTTGCTACGTTTATTGGATATGATCAAAATGTATATACCTTTCCAACTGAAGTAACAGGGCGTGAAATAAAAGGCATGCCTGTTGTGAAGCTCTTTTACCCGGGCGATAAAAAGTTAAAATCCATCCAAAGAAGAAATTTTTTCCGTGTGCCGCTTACAGTGAAGGCGGTGATAGAAAGTGAACAAGAACAGCAGGATGTAATGGAAATCATGACTAAAAACATCAGTGCAGGTGGAATAGCCGGCTCCTTCCATCACTCGCTGCTTTTTAATGAGAAAGATTCGGTTGTTGTACGATTAAGTCTTCCTAATCGTGAGGGAGCTTTGCAGCATCTTGAATTAAAAGGGGAAGTTGTACGAATTACCGCCCCGACTTCTTGTAAAGTAGGTCAGCTATCTATTAAATTTATGAATATGGAAAAACAAACGAAAGAAATGATGATTCGTTATACCTTAAAGCGTCAGCTCGACCTAAGAAGAAAAGGTCTTCTTTAGCGTATAAAAAAAACTTCTCTTTCCTAAACTGTAAGCAAAGGTATTACTTCTTACAAAAGGAGAAAAAAGGTGAATCGAATAGAACGAATTTTAATTAAATTAGTGGTTATTCAATTTGTGTTTTTAATAATTGCCCAATGTATTTTACTATCTAGCAGTCACAGTACATATTTCTCAAAGGTTATTCAGTATGAGGGAGTTAGCAAAAATAATTTTAATAAAATTATTGAAACATTCGACCAGTAGTCGGACGTATGGTAGAATAACTAGGAAAGAAACATGCAGTGAACACCAGGCAGGAGAAGACCCCCTGCTCTTTTTTTCGTTTATAAACGCTTCATATAAAATGGCTCATTGTATAAAAGATGAAAGTGGTTTGTTCCTGTTTTGAAATTAAGGGAGGCACTTATGGAAAAACAAATTTCAATCGCGATTGACGGTCCTGCAGCTGCTGGGAAAAGTACAGTGGCAAAGATTATAGCAGAAACCTTATCATATATTTATGTTGATACAGGAGCGATGTACCGTGCTCTAACGTATCAAGCGCAGAAAAACCAGGTAGATTTGCAAAATGAAGAAGAGCTATTGCATTTGCTTAACGAAACAGTAATCGATTTAAAACCGTCTGAATCTGGACAGGTAGTCATCTTGAATGGACAGAATGTTACAAGTGAAATTCGTTCCGCAGAAGTAACTAACTCTGTATCCATCGTAGCGAAACATCGTGCAGTTCGTGAAGAGATGGTAGCGAGACAGCAGGGCCTTGCTAAAGATGGAGGCGTTGTAATGGATGGACGTGATATCGGTACACACGTGCTACCTCACGCAGAAGTTAAAATCTTTTTATTAGCGTCTGTGGATGAAAGAGCACAGCGACGCCACGACGAAAACATAAAAAAAGGTTTTGAATCAAATTTAGAGCGTTTAAAAGAAGAAATTGCCCGCAGAGACAAGCTGGATTCTGAGCGCGAAGTAGCACCTCTTAAAAAAGCTGAAGATGCAATTGAAATCGATACAACTTCCTTATCGATTGAAGGAGTTGTAGAAAAAATACTTTCTATTACAAAAGAAAGGATTGGATGATTTTGAGCTTTTATATGTTTGCACGTGCCATTGTAAAAGGCATTTTAACACCAGTTTATCGTTATGAAGTAATCGGTGCAGAAAATATCCCTTCAGAAGGCGGAGTTTTGCTTTGTTCAAATCATATTGACAACTTAGATCCGCCTACTGTAGGTGTGACATGTCCAAGGCCTATTTCGTTTATGGCAAAAGCAGAGCTGTTTAAAGCACCTTTTCTGAAGACGGTTCTGCCAAAGTTAGAAACATTCCCTGTAAAGCGCGGGATGGCAGATCGTGAAGCTTTGCGCCAAGGGTTAAAGATTTTAAAAGAAGGAAAAGTGCTTGGATTATTTCCCGAAGGAACAAGAAGTAAAGATGGGAAATTAGGAAAAGGGATGGCTGGAGTAGGCTTTTTTGCTTTGCGTTCAAAAGCAGCTGTTGTGCCTTGCGCTGTTATTGGTCCATATAAGCGTTTTGCAAGGTTAAAAGTAGTATACGGACCGCCAATTCAGATGGATGAGCTTCGCGAACGAAAAGCATCAGCCGACGAAGTAACCGAAGCTATTATGAAAAGCATTGGTAAATTAATTGAAAAATATCAATAGTTTGTAACCTTATGACTTGACAAAAGATTCTATTTATTAGAAGTTAGTAACAAAGAGAGTTTTTTCTATACAGAGCTATATACAATAATGATGAGCTAAAAGAGTGAAGAACTCTTACAAGGGAATACATATTGTAGATGGATATTGGAGGAGGAAAAGACGATGACAGAAGATATGAATCAAGTAGAGGTAACGTCATTAGAAGTAGGAGAAACAGTAAAAGGTACTATTACAAAAGTAGAAGAAAAGCAAGTGTATGTAGATGTACCTAACAGCAAACTAGACGGTATTATTCCAATTAGTGAATTAGCGAGCTTACATATTGAAAAAGCAGGCGATGTAATCCAAGAAGGTGCCGAAGTCGAAGCGAAAGTAATTAAAGTGGAAGACGATTTGCTTGTGCTATCTAAACGGGCTGTAGATGCTGAAAAAGCATGGGATGGTTTAGAAGCAAAACTTTCTTCAGGTGAAGTGTTTGAAGCGGTAGTCAAGGAAATTGTCAAAGGCGGATTAGTAGTAGATATTGGTGTAAGAGGGTTCATTCCAGCTTCTCTTGTTGAAACTCATTTCGTTGATGATTTTGCAGAGTATCAAGATCAAACTCTTACGGTCAAAGTAGTGGAATTAGATAAAGAAAAAAATCGCGTGATCCTTTCGCATCGTGCAGTTGTAGAAGAAGAGCTTGTACAACAAAAAGAAAATGTTCTTGAGTCATTAAAAGAAGGTCAGGTTTTAGAAGGAACCGTTCAGCGCTTAACAGACTTTGGTGCGTTTGTAGATGTAGGCGGAGTAGATGGGTTAGTGCACATTTCTCAGCTTTCACACACGCGTGTAGAAAAACCTTCAGACGTAGTAGCTGAGGGAGATGCTGTGAAAGTCAAAGTATTGTCTGTTGACAAATCAACGGGGCGTGTTTCATTATCTATTAAAGATACGTTAGAAGGTCCATGGTCCAACATTTCTACGAAGCTTCGCCAAGGTGATGTAGTAGATGGAACCGTTAAAAGACTTGTATCTTTTGGAGCTTTTGTGGAAGTTCTACCTGGAGTAGAAGGACTTGTACACATTTCTCAAATTTCCCATAAGCATATCGGGACACCGCATGAAGTGCTTTCTGAAGGCGAAAAAGTGACGGTGAAAGTACTTGATGTGAATGAACAAGAGCGACGCGTTTCGTTAAGCATTCGTGATCTTGAGGAAGAAGAACAAGAAGATTACGGTGACTATGAATTACAAGAAGAGTCAAAAGGTTTCCAATTAGGTGATATGATTGGGGATCAATTAAAAAAATTAAGATAAGTAATGGTGATGATTTGTGAGCAGAGCAAAACGTAAAATTGATCACATTCATCATGCGATTCAAACGGGACAGCATCGGCTGCACGGGCTAGATGATATTCGCTTCGTTCATAATAGCTTACCAAATACAGGCGTGCAAGATGTTCATATTGATACAAAAATTGGCGAACTTTTGTTAAGTTCGCCAATTTTTATAAATGCTATGACGGGTGGAGGCGGACAAGAAACGGAACGGATTAACCGTTCGTTTGCTCAAATTGCTCATCATGGTCAGTTAGCAATGGCCGTTGGATCGCAGATGGCTGCGATTAAAGATGAAAAGGAAGAACAATCATACAGAGTAGTGCGTCAAGAAAACCCTAACGGAATTATTTTTGCCAACCTAGGCAGTGAAGCTACAGTTGAACAAGCTAAAAAAGCGGTTGATATGCTTGAAGCAAATGGACTTCAAATTCATTTAAATGTTATACAAGAACTGGTCATGCCAGAGGGAGATCGTGATTTTACCGATGCATTACGTCGTATTGAACGCATTGTCCGAGAAGTAACCGTTCCTGTAATTGTCAAAGAAGTAGGTTTTGGGATGAGCGCTCAAGCAGTGCAAAAACTTAAAGATGTTGGTGTTGAAATCGTTGATATTGGTGGGTACGGTGGTACCAATTTTTCGAAAATCGAAAATGAAAGACGAGCAAAACATTTTCACTTCTTTAATGATTGGGGAATTTCCACAGCAGCTTCTTTAGCGGAAGTATCTCAGCACGTAGAAGGTATGTCCATTATTGGTTCAGGAGGTATTCAAACCTCTATGGATATTGCTAAGTCTATTGCGCTAGGAGCTTCTGCAACGGGAATGGCAGGATATTTTTTATCCATTTTAATGAAGTCTGGTTTAGAAGCAGTTGTAGAAGAGATAGCCGAGCTGCATGAGGAGTTAACGTTCATCATGGCTGCGTTAGGAGCAACTTCTATTGCTAAGCTTCAGCAAATGCCTCTAGTTATTACAGGGGATACCCATAGCTGGCTGACTCAGCGAAATGTATCTATAGAAACATTTAATAACAGATCATAAAAAAGCATGCAGTTGACTGCGTGCTTTTTTATTTTTTTAGAAGATGAATGATCGCGTTTCCATTTTGAAAAACAAAAAATGTTGGCAGAAGAAGTGACAAAAAGCATGAAATCCCAAACGTTAGCCCCTTATAATAAGTTAAATGAACAGAAAAATCAGAAAAAAGAGGTGGCGTAATGAAAAAGGGACATCCTATATTTACAATTTTTCTTTTCTTTTTAGGCTGGGTTTTCATGTATGCAGATCGTAATATTTTATCTCCGGTTATGGGAGATATCGGTGCGCAGTGGGATCTTAATAAAGCTGAACTTGGACTAATGTCTACCGTGTTTTTTGCAGCGTATGCAGCTATGCAAATTCCAACGGGTTTTTTGGCAGATCGATTTGGTCGCGTTAAGATCTTAGTAGCTGGATACATCTTGTTTGGAGTTGCCACATTTTTCACAGGACTTACAACTACTTTCGGTATGTTCTTACTCATGCGGGCGCTGACAGGGCTTGGAGAAGGAACGTATTATGGTTCACAATACGGAATTTCTTCAAGCATCACGTCCGAACGATACCGAGGTTTAGTGGCTGCGCTCATTAATAGTGGAATGGCTTTTGGTATATCACTTGGTTTTATCGGTTCTACATACATTACATATACGTTAGAAAAAGACTGGCAGTTTACTTTTTACTTATTTGCTATTCCGACTATAGTAATAGCTATTTTAATAGCTTTCTTTGTAAAAGATAAGCAAAGGGATCAAGAAAAAAATGCGCCAAATAAAGAAACAAAGCAGTCGCTAAAAGTATTATTTACAAGAAATCATATTTTCGTATACATTTTAATCTTCTGCTCTCTTTACGGATTTTTTGGGATGCTTACGTGGCTTCCGTATTATTTACAGCACTCGCGAGGCTTAGAAGGGTCTCAAACAGGCATCATAGCATCTTTAGTACCTTGGGCGTCTATTCCAGGAGCAATCTTCTTTGGATATATATCTGATCGAATTGCAAATAAAAAAGCATTAATTGTGAGTTTGTCAGTAGCGGGCGCTTTATGTCAATTTTTTATTCCCTATACAGAGAGTTATTCTTGGCTATTAATCGGCTTAATTGTGTACGGTCTGATAGGTAAATTAGCATTAGATCCGATTTTGATTTCGTATATGGCGGATATTACTCCATCGTCCATGTACTCTAAAGTGTACGGTTTTTTCAACTTCAGCGGCATGCTGTCATCCATCTTTGCACCTTACATTACCGGATATTTTGCAGATAAACTTGGAAGTATGGAATTCGGATTTTATTTGTCAGGAGCACTATTGTTAGTGGGAGGAGTTCTCTTTTTGTTTACAGGAAAGAAAGAACGTTCCTATCCTGTTTCACATCCAGTTTTAAAATAAAAAATGCGCTGACTAAGTCAGCGCATTTTTTTATTTGTGCTCATTTAACTCGCGCGCTTCTTCAGGACTTTGCAAGCTAGTTGCTCCCGGATAGTGAAGTCCTTGATCACGGTCAGATTCAACTCGTTTTGATTCTTTTAATTTTTTCTCTTGACGATCTTTTCCCATTTTAGTTTCCCTCCTTTTTTCTGATAGGTTGTCCAAAATAAAGGGTTCTATTCTAAAACTCCGATTAAGTTTTACCAAATTGATACATACTGATGACAGGTAGAGGAGGTGCCATATTCAGTGGACGGAATTTTCTTTTATTGGCTTTCGTGGATGGGATGGATTGTTGCGACTTTTCTTATGCCCAAAACACCTAGGCGTTGGAAGGTAGCAGCCATTATATTAATCAGTATACTCCTAAGCGGAATGAACATGCATATGGCTCAGTTTTCATGTAGCTACACCGCTTTGTTTTTAGTGGGAGTAGCGTGTGTTTATGCTTCAGGCTACAGCAGGTTTCAGCAGTTATATTATGTTATTGTATGCGGCATTATAATAATTGCCTATGCTGGTTTTTGTTTACTTGAGCTCTATGATCCTGTATGGATTTTTATTGATCGTAAGTGGATTTTGACTGGACTTATCTTATATATTTGCTTTATGGTGATTAAAGATGCTGAAAAAAGATTCGCAGCGATCATTTTAGGTGTAGTTGGAGGAGATTTTTTATACGCAGTTGTTATTCGAGATATTGCATCTTATGAAGTAGGGTCTCTTCGGACACTCGACGTTTTAGCAACAGCAGTAGGAACTATGTTTATTTGGGAGATGCTGGTTTATTTTTCTGCTTATTTAGATTTGTACGTGCTGAAGTCTCACAGGCAAAAGCAAAGTACTTACAAATAGAAGAAGAGATTTCGTAAAATTATATTGTTGTTACCGGTGATTTTTGATAAAATTGTTTGATTGAAAGAGTAATGCTTATTCAGCGGATAGGCAGTTAATCAGCTTGGTGTAAAATAGAGCTGATAAAAAGCCTGCTTTATCGCTTATGATCGATTAGTAGAGGTCATGCCACGCTGCATGGCCTCAATTTTTGAAAAAAGAATGATCTTATTTATTTGTACATGTAGATAAATACCTTTAGTCGATTAAAGACTGGTTGCCGATACATAAAAAAGATCAAGGAAAGGGAAGAATCGTATGCCAAAACCAATTATTGCGATTGTTGGTCGTCCCAACGTAGGAAAATCAACAATTTTCAACCGAATTGTAGGAGAGCGAGTATCTATTGTAGAAGATATTCCGGGTGTAACTCGTGATCGTATCTATAGTTCAGGTGAGTGGCTGAATTTGGACTTTAACATTATTGATACTGGCGGTATTGATATTGGAGATGAGCCATTTTTAGAACAGATCAAACAGCAGGCAGAAATTGCAATTGATGAAGCGGACGTAATCATTTTTCTAGTGAATGGACGCGATGGAATTACTGCAGCTGATGAAGAAGTGGCGAAAATTTTATACAAATCCAAAAAGCCTGTGGTCCTAGCTGTTAATAAAGTAGATAATCCTGAAATGAGAGAATTAATCTATGATTTCTACGCACTAGGATATGGAGAACCGTTCCCAATCTCAGGAACGCATGGTTTAGGTTTAGGTGACCTGCTAGACGAGGCAGCTAAGCACTTTCCAAAAGAAAAAGACGAAGATTACGGAGAAGACGTCATTAAATTTTCATTGATTGGTCGTCCTAACGTAGGGAAATCTTCATTAGTTAATGCTCTTCTAGGTGAAGACCGTGTTATTGTCAGTGATCTTGCCGGCACGACACGCGATGCTATTGATACAAAGTTTACAAAAGAAGATCAAGAATATGTTGTTATTGATACAGCTGGAATGAGAAAGCGTGGAAAAGTGTACGAGAGTACTGAAAAATACAGCGTACTGCGCGCATTAAAGGCAATTGAACGCTCAGATGTTGTCTTAGTTGTATTAAATGCTGAAGAGGGTATTATTGAACAAGATAAGAAAATTGCCGGCTATGCACAAGAAGCTGGAAAAGCTGTTGTCATCGTTGTGAACAAATGGGATACAGTAGAAAAAGATGAAAAAACAATGAAAAAATTTGAAGAAAATATACGTGAGCATTTTCAGTTCTTAACATATGCTCCAATTGTATTCCTTTCAGCTAAAACGAAAAAACGTACGCATACGCTATTGCCAATGATTGATCTTGCAAGCGAAAGCCATGCGGTACGTGTAGAAACAAGCATCTTAAATGATGTGATTATGGATGCAGTAGCAATGAACCCTACGCCTACTCACAACGGCAACCGCTTAAAGATCTATTACACAACTCAAGTAGCAATCAAGCCGCCAACTTTTGTTGTGTTTGTAAATGATCCTGAGCTAATGCACTTTTCATATAAACGTTTCTTAGAAAATAAGCTTCGTGAAGCTTTTGGATTCGAAGGAACTCCAATTAAAATTATTGCAAGACCAAGAAAATAACAGAGGATGTGATCGGCGTGGAAAGAATAGCTGTACTAGGAGCAGGAAGCTGGGGAACTGCATTAGCTTTCGTATTGGCGGAAAATGGACACGATGTTCGCATTTGGGGACATAGACAACAAGTCATTGATCAAATCAACGAGACGCATCAGAATGAAAAATATTTGCCTGGTGTAGAGCTTCCTCATCAGATTAAAGGTTTTACGTCATTAGAAAAGGCAATAGAGGGTGTTGAAACCCTTATTTTAGCTGTTCCAACGAAGGCCATTCGTGAAGTGTTGCAGCAGCTAAAATCCCTTACCGATGAACTGTTTACAATTGTTCACGTGAGTAAAGGGATTGAACCGGATTCTCTTTTACGTATATCTCAAATGATTCAACAAGAAATTGATACAAAAGACATCGTTGTCTTATCAGGTCCGAGTCATGCTGAAGAAGTAAGTAGAAGGCAGCCGACAACCGTGACGTCAGCTTCAGCAAATATACAAGCAGCAGAAAAAGTGCAGGATTTATTTAATAATCAGCAGTACTTCCGTGTTTATACAAATCCTGATGTGATTGGTGTGGAAATTGGGGGAGCGTTAAAAAATATTATTGCTCTTGCTGCTGGTATCACGGATGGACTTGGATATGGTGACAATGCGAAGGCCGCTCTTATGACTCGTGGCTTAGCTGAAATCGCTCGTTTAGGTACTGTGCTTGGCGCCAATCCTCTGACGTTCTCAGGTTTAACCGGGATTGGGGACTTGATTGTAACGTGTACAAGCGTTCATTCTCGAAATTGGCGCGCTGGTAATCTTCTTGGGAAAGGCAAAAATTTAGACGAAGTATTAGAAAATATGGGAATGGTTGTAGAAGGTGTACGCACGACGAAAGCAGCTTACCAGCTATCTCAAAAATATGACGTAAAAATGCCGATTGCTGATGCTTTATATAATGTACTGTTTAATGATGTGAAGGCAAAGGATGCAGTAGACGCGCTTATGTCTCGTACTAAAACACATGAAATGGAAGATTTAGCGAATGTTTTAGGAGAAAAATTAAATTAAGTGCAAAGAAATATGAAAAAATAGGCAATTGGCGATACCCAAAATCATTTACTTGCATAAAATAACGTGTAAATAAAGATGAGTAGAACTGTTAGTATGGGAATATTTAGTTATGATCGAAGCGAAGAGCCCCCTTCGCTTCGATTTTTTTTATGCGAAAAAGCAGGAATTTGTCAATTTAATAGGAAAGTAATTACTATAGAGCATGAATCACTGGAAGGTAAATAAATAGTGAATTTAGAAAGTTCTATCAATATCCATCTTAACTATAAGTCCTTATGTTATAATAACGGTGAAAAAAGGAGTGGATGCAATTTGTCGCCAGGTTTGTTAAAGATGTGGATTTCATTGGGTTCCATTGTATTTATGTTTATTTCGGTATTTTCTATTTACTTTAGTCGTTATAAAATTACGAACCGCATTGGTAAAATTGTACTCGCTTTCATTGCCTATTCGCTTATGATTGTAGCAGGTCTTATTATGGTAATTGTTGTATTCAGCGGGCCGACAGATGCTTAATGTACATATGGTAGGGTGAGAAAAATGAAAAAATTCATGCTAACGTCTATTGTTGGGTTAACCATTTTTATATTATCCGGTTGTTTGTACCCGGCGGAAAGAATGTCTCAAAATCAAGTTCCTTATAAAGATCAAGTTGCTTCCGTGCAAACGGCGGTTGATCAATTTAAACAAGAAAGCGGAGGCTTATTGCCGATAAAAACGAAAGATATGGACACGCCGATTTATCAAAAATATCCGATTGACTTTACGAAAATTGTTCCTAGATACATGCAAGACGCACCTGGGAATTCGTATGAAAGCGGAGGGATATTTGCGTACGTGCTTGTGGATGCAGAAACAAAGCCGACGGTTAAATTATTAGACTTACGGATGGCGGATACGATTCAAGATGTTAACGTACATTTGAATATATACCGTCAAAATCATAAAGGGTACGTACCGTTTAAAGACGTCATCGCTCCCGGCGTATTCTCTATTAATTATAAAAAATTGAATATGAAAGAGCCTCCTGTCGTTACTAGCCCATATACAGGGAATAGTCTTTCTTTAATTGTTAATGGACAGGGAGATGTATTTGTAGATTATCGCCCTGATTTGTATGATGCCATTCAAAAACATAAAAGCTCCTACAAACCTGGTGAAGATATACGAAAGCTCCTTGTGGAAAACAGTGATTTTGTACCTGCTTACTCTCTTCCTTATACAGTCAACGATAAGAATGAACCAATATTTTTTAAAAAATAAGTCATGAACCCCTTCTCCTTGAATAATATTCAGAGAGAAGGGGTTTTCTCTTTCTTGTACACCAATAATGATAATCAGAATGACTAAGTCAGCATGTGCATGAAAAAAATCATAAATTTTTCTATCAAAAGTCATATTTTAATAGGACAACGTCATAACTATATAGTGTCCTAATTTACTCTCGCAATGGATGTCATATTCCATGAACTCATAGATCGGAGGGGATCTTTTGGAAAAGGTGGATGTATTTAAAGATATCGCTGAACGTACAGGAGGCGATATATATTTAGGTGTGGTGGGAGCAGTTCGAACAGGAAAATCTACATTTATTAAAAAATTTATGGAGCTGGTGGTCCTGCCTCACATCGAGAACGAGGCAGAAAGAGCTCGCACACAAGATGAACTACCACAAAGTGCAGCTGGAAAAACGATTATGACAACTGAGCCGAAATTCGTACCGAATCAAGCAGTTAATGTTTTGGTAGATGACGGGCTAGAAGTTAACATACGGTTAGTAGATTGTGTAGGATATACGGTGCCTGGCGCTAAAGGGTACGAAGATGAAAACGGACCTCGAATGATCAATACACCTTGGTATGAAGAACCAATTCCATTTCACGAAGCGGCTGAAATTGGAACGAGAAAGGTAATTCAAGAACACTCAACGATTGGTGTCGTCATTACAACAGATGGCTCAATTGGAGATATACCTCGTCAAGATTACGTGGAAGCAGAAGAGCGCGTCATTAATGAGCTAAAAGAAGTAGGCAAACCATTTATCATGGTTATTAATACCGTACAGCCATATCATCCTGATACAGAAAAGCTTCGTGCAAAGCTTAATGAAAAATATGATATTCCAGTATTAGCGATGAGTGTGGAAAGCATGCGCGATACTGATGTGATGAACGTATTAAGAGAAGCACTCTACGAGTTCCCTGTATTAGAAGTCAACGTTAATCTACCAAGCTGGGTAATGGTTTTAAAAGATAAACATTGGCTGCGTGAAAGCTATCAAGAAGCCGTTAAAGAAACGGTAAAAGATATTAAGAGGCTGAGAGACGTTGAACGGGTAGTAGAGCAATTTAGCCAGTTTGAGTTTATCGATCAGGCTCGATTAGCCGGAATTGAGATGGGGCAGGGAATTGCCGAAATTGACTTATATGCTCCAGATGACTTATACGATCAGATTTTGAAAGAAATCGTGGGAGTAGAAATTCGCGGAAGAGATCATTTGCTGCAGTTAATGCAAGATTTTGTGCATGCAAAAACCGAGTATGATCAAGTCTCTGATGCCCTTCGTATGGTTAAACAAACGGGTTATGGTGTAGCTGCACCTTCGCTTTCGGATATGAGCCTTGATGAACCTGAAATTATTCGCCAAGGATCGCGTTTTGGAGTTCGTTTAAAAGCAGTGGCACCTTCTATACACATGATTAAAGTGGATGTAGAATCAGAATTTGCGCCGATTATCGGAACGGAGAAGCAAAGCGAAGAATTAGTTCGTTATTTGATGCAAGACTTTGAAGATGATCCGCTTTCAATTTGGAATTCAGATATATTTGGCCGCTCTCTAAGTTCAATCGTAAGAGAAGGGATTCAAGGAAAGCTGTCGCTGATGCCTGAAAATGCGCGATATAAGTTAAAAGAAACGCTAGAACGGATTATTAACGAAGGATCTGGAGGTTTAATCGCGATTATTTTATAAGAATGTAACGTTAGGCTCCTGATAAAGGAGCCTCTTCTTTTTGGATAGAACATACAAAACTTTACATATATTGTGATAGATCGCGTGGTTATCCTATTCCTGCGTTATTTTCTGCTTGCTATGCCTTGTTCAATATGTTAATCTTTTAACAGAAATCGATCGATCATACTGTTTTCATTACATACATACGGCAGATGAATGAAAAACATTGAATTATTTAGTTCAATCGTTTATGATTAGGCTTGTCGATACATAGGTTATGTATAATATCCATTTGTTTTGTTAAAGAATGAGATATAACGAATTACTAGATTCCTTTTCTAACAAGGTTTTTAGTTATTATATGATCCGATTTTGGGAGGAGGTGAATGGCATGAACAAGACAGAATTAATTAATGCTGTTGCAGAAGCAAGTGAGCTTTCAAAAAAGGATGCTACAAAAGCAGTTGATGCTGTTTTCGATACAATTTTAGAAGCTTTAAAAGCTGAGGACAAAGTTCAACTTATCGGTTTTGGTAACTTCGAAGTACGTGAACGTGCTGCTCGTAAAGGACGCAATCCACAAACTGGCGAAGAAATCGAAATTCCTGCTAGCAAAGTTCCTGCATTCAAACCAGGTAAAGCTCTTAAAGATGCTGTAAAATAATATCTACATAAAATGGCTTTATTCATAGCCGTTGATGAAGAGCTTTGAAAGGTCGCACATTTGCGACCTTTCTTTTTTGCCTTTGGTATATACATATGCTAGAATTTTTTTCATAAAGTCGTAATGCAACGAATTGGAGGGCAACAACATGTCATCTGTAAATAAACCACAGATCGAACAAGCCGTGAGACTAATTTTAGAAGCAATTGGCGAAGATCCAAACCGTGAAGGATTATTAGATACCCCAAAGCGAGTAGCTAAAATGTATGAGGAAGTCTTTTCCGGGTTGAATGAAGATCCAAAAGAGCATTTTAAAACAGTTTTTGGAGAAGACCATGAAGAGCTAGTGCTTGTAAAAGATATTCCTTTTTACTCTATGTGTGAACATCACTTAGTTCCTTTTTATGGAAAAGCTCATGTTGCGTATATTCCAAAAGGCGGACGAGTGACCGGTTTAAGTAAGCTGGCAAGAGCGGTAGAAGCTGTTGCGAAACGTCCTCAGCTTCAGGAGAGAATTACATCTACAGTGGCGGATTCTATTGTAGAAACATTAGAGCCGCACGGGGTAATGGTAGTAGTGGAAGCAGAGCACATGTGTATGACCATGCGAGGCATTAAAAAGCCTGGAGCTATGACAATCACTTCTGCTGTACGTGGAGTGTTAGAACACGATGCAAGTTCTAGAGCTGAAGTTTTATCACTGATTAAATCATAATGTGGATGATGAAGGAGAAGAGAATATGACACAAAAAGGAACGCCGGAGTATATTGTCATTAAAGCGGTCGAAGATGGAGTTAACGTAATTGGATTAACGCGAGGAGCAGATACGCGATTTCATCATTCAGAAAAACTAGATAAAGGCGAAGTAATGATTGCGCAGTTTACTGAGCATACATCCGCAATTAAAATTCGTGGCAAAGCCGTCATTCAGACTGTTCACGGAGAAATTGAATCCGATACGAAAAAATAAGCAGGGATTTTCCTGCTTTTATTTATATTTAAAATAAATGAATAAGAACAGGAAAAACATGGTGAAACTAAAAGCAATATCTTAAATTACTGTCTGAGAAATCCAGATGGTATGTAGATGAACGGTGTTCAAGCGGATGAGCAGCTAAATGATTTAAACCGTGAAAAAGCTTCAAAAGAATTTAAAGGATATTTTATAATGTAATTATGTTATAATTGACACTATCGATTTGGAGTTAAAAGAACTTTAAACAAATAGTGATGGAAAGGGAGACAAGGATGATGAGCGTAAAAACCATCTATGATATTGTGGCCAACATGAAAGAACAGCTTCATGTTGAATTAAGTCATCCATATGTAAAAAAATATATTCATCATCCGCGTATTGATGAAAATAGATTACTGTACATGTGTTCGTTCTTAGATACTCTTTCAATGGAAGAAGAAAAAAAGAACAGCTCTGTGCTATCTGTGATGCTCGTTCAAACCGCACTTGATACCCACGATCTAGTCTCCACTCAAAATGTTAGCGGAAATGAAGGAAAGCTGCATGAGCGGCAGCTGGTAGTTTTGGCCGGAGATTATTACAGCGGCCTGTACTATTACTATTTAGCTCAAAGCAACCAGCTGAATTTAATGAAAGTTATAGCATCTGCTATTAAAGAAATTAATATCGCTAAGATACACATTTATAACAATCGCTCTACTAATCCACACGACGTTATGAATAGTTTTTTAGCAGCAGAATCATCGTTTGTAAGATGCTTATGTGACTATTTTGAACGTGAAGAGTGGAAAGAACTTTTAAAACATGCAGCGTATTTGAACGGGATATTAAAGCAATTAAAGTCATTACAGCATAAAGAGCCTACTCTCTTGCTAAACTATTGCAAACAAATTGGCATGAATCAAGAGCAAATAAAAGAACACCTTTATTCGTATACTCAACAGTCTGTAAACATTGTTAGAGGATACTTACGAAGTGAATTTGTGATGAATGAGTTTTTAAGAGAGCACTTAGATGAACTTACATCTAGCTTAGAAGTGCTGAAAAATGTCGTAGGAGAAGGATAGAGATATGCAGCAATCAAAAGAACAGCGTGTCCATGGCGTATTTGAAAAAATATACAAAAATTATGATCAAATGAATTCTGTTATTAGTTTTCAGCGTCATAAGGCATGGCGCAAAGATACGATGAAGCGAATGAATGTTCAAAAAGGAACAAAAGCTTTAGATGTTTGTTGCGGAACTGCGGATTGGACGCTAGCTATGGCTGAAGCAGTTGGAGAAACAGGAGAGGCAGTTGGCCTGGATTTTAGTCAAAATATGCTAAAGATTGGTGAAGAGAAAGTAAAAAACTCACCTTTTTCAAATATTACCTTACTACATGGCAATGCAATGGAACTTCCTTTTGAAGATAATTCATTTGACTATGTAACGATTGGATTCGGACTGCGCAACGTGCCCGATTACCTTCAAGTTTTAAAGGAAATGCAGCGCGTCGTGAAACCTGGCGGAAAAGTGGTTTGCCTTGAAACGTCTCAGCCCACGATGATCGGCTACCGACAAATGTACTTGCTTTACTTTAAGTATATTATGCCTGCGCTTGGAAAGATGGTCGCTAAAAGCTATGATGAATATTCATGGCTTCAAGAGTCAGCAAGGGACTTTCCAGGTCAAAAGCAATTGGCTGATATGTTCCGTGAAGCCGGTTTGACAGATGTTGAAGTGAAATCTTACACAGGTGGAGTAGCAGCGATGCATCTAGGGTACAAACGATAAAAGAGAAAAAGCTTGTCCTACAGGTGCAACAGCCTGTAGGATAAGGAGTAAAGAATGAATATATAATGCAAGGTGAGTCCAATGAAACTAAAAATGATGTACGCTTTTTTGAATACGGATATTACCCTTATTGAGAAAGAACTTGAACAAACTGTTCATACCGATGAAACACTTATCACAGATGCTTCTCTTCACCTTTTACAAGCAGGGGGGAAACGAATTCGCCCTGTATTTGTTTTGTTGGCAGCTAAATTTGGGCATTACAACATCGACCAAATCAAACACGTGGCAGTAGCGCTTGAGCTGATTCATATGGCGTCTCTTGTTCATGATGATGTTATTGATGACGCTGATAAGCGACGCGGAAAACCAACAATTAAGGCAAAATGGGACAATCGTATTGCTATGTATACAGGGGATTACATCTTTGCTCGTGCGCTTGAAGTTATGAGCGAGGTTAAAGATGTGGAAGCACATAAAATTTTATCTAATACGATGGTGGAATTAACGCTCGGTGAAATTGAACAGATTAAGGACAAATACAACCTAAACCAAAACTTACGCGTGTATCTGCGTAGAATTAAACGTAAAACGGCACTGCTAATTGCTGCAAGCTGTCAGTTAGGCGCAATTGCAGCGGGAGCTCCTGAAGATATACATAAACGTTTATTTTGGTTTGGATATTACGTGGGAATGTCATTTCAAATTACCGATGACATTTTAGATTTTATCTCATCAGAAGAACAGCTTGGGAAACCAGTTGGCAGCGACTTACTGCAAGGAAATATTACGCTGCCAGTTTTGTATGCCATTGAAAATGCTGAGTTTCGAGATAAAGTAGAACAGCTTTTCGAGAGGGAATATGAGCAAGAGCTGATCAATGAAATTATTTCTGATATTAAATCTTCTAACGCCATTGAACGTTCATTTGAGATGAGCGATCGTTATCTGCAAAAAGCGATGAGCATTTTAGAAGAACTGCCGCCAAACAAGGCGAAAAAAACGCTGCATCAAATTGCGAAGTACATTGGAAAACGGAAATTTTGATTTATTTACTTTCATAAGTTGTAAACTGCTCGAAACAATGTTAATATCTTCATGAGGTGTGATTGCGCTTTCAAAACTTGTTTACATATCATGAACTTCAGGGGTGGAGAGTAAAATGATACAAAAAACGTTTTTAATGGTCAAACCAGACGGGGTACAAAGAAGCATTATTGGTGAGGTTATTTCTCGCTTTGAGAAAAAAGGTTTTCAATTAGTCGGAGCTAAGCTTATGCATATTTCGCAGGAATTAGCTGAAACACACTACGGTGAACATAAAGAGAAACCTTTCTTCGGTGAGTTAGTGAAATTTATCACATCAGGTCCAGTTTTTGCTATGGTATGGGAAGGTGAAAACGTGATTTCAGTATCACGTCAAATGGTGGGGAAAACTAACCCTCAAGAAGCGCTTCCTGGAACTATTCGAGGTGACTATGGACTGATTGTCGATAAGAATATTATTCACGGCTCAGATTCACCAGAAAGTGCGGAGCGTGAAATCAGCTTATTCTTTGAAAGTGAAGAGCTGACTTTCTATAAAAAAGACGCAGACGCTTGGATTTACTAATTTAGATAGCGCAAGGAGACGAATGAATTTTCATTCGTCTTTTTTATTGTGTTTATACATAGGTCCTAAGCTATTGATTGCGAATATCTCTCTACATAAACATTTTCACAATGTATTCCGATATATTAGTAAGGAGATAAGCGTATATAAAGGTTTTATTTCTTTATACGTCTAACATCAACGTATAGAAATGAGAAAGGAGAGTCAAAAATGATAGATGAATACGACGCGTTTGTGGAGAAAATAAAAATAAAAACAGGCATTGATTTATCACTATATAAGCAGTCTCAAATGAAACGCCGCCTTACCTCCCTATATGAAAAAAAAGGTTTTTCTAGTTTTTTTGAATATTATCGAGCAATGAACAGTAACAACGAACTGCTTGAGGAGTTTTTAGATCGGATGACGATTAACGTGTCAGAGTTTTATCGCAACTATCAGCGGTGGGATATATTGGAGCAAAAAATTTTACCGACTCTTGTAAAAGGAAAAACAGACCTGAAAGTGTGGAGCGCTGCCTGTTCAACAGGGGAAGAGCCATATACACTAGCGATGGTTTTATCGACATTTTTTCCTCTTTCGCGTATTTCTATATTGGCAACCGATTTGGATGAAAAAGTGATAGAAAAAGCAAAAATAGGCTTTTATGATGAACGTTCACTTCAGGAAATGCCTGTTTCGATGAAAAATAAGTACTTTCAACAAAGAGGAACCGGGTACTTATTAGATGAAAAAATCAAAAAAACAGTTGTTTTTCAAAAACATAACTTACTGTCAGACTCTTTTCCAAAAAACATTGACTTGATTGTTTGTCGCAATGTGCTTATTTATTTTACAGATGAAGCTAAGCATGCTTTATATGAAAAATTCAGCAGAGCTTTAGCACCTGGCGGCATCTTATTTGTAGGTAGCACAGAACAGGTTTTTACTCCGCAAAAGTATGGATTTGAAACGGCTGATACGTTTTTTTACAGAAAAGTAAAGACCATTTAATCGAGATAACCTGAAGCCGTTTCTTAAAAGCTAGGGTGAAACTTTTTGTACATTCTTATGTTATAGTATGGTATAGTCATATTTAAAAATGGAAAAATTCTGACGAATAATACATATTAAGCGGAGGTACGATTATGCGATATTTAACAGCAGGAGAATCACATGGTCCACAGTTGACTACTATTTTAGAGGGTGTTCCGGCAGGGCTTCCTTTAACAGCCGAAGACATCAATACAGATTTAGCGCGAAGACAAAAAGGTCATGGTCGCGGAAGACGTATGCAAATTGAAAAAGATCAAGCGGAAATTTTAAGTGGTGTCCGCCACGGCTATACGCTAGGATCTCCTATTACGTTAGCGGTAGAAAATAACGACTGGAAACACTGGACAAAAATTATGGGCATCGAGCCAATTTCTGAAGAAGAATCAGAAGAAGTAAAGCGTAAAATCTCAAGACCAAGACCAGGGCATGCCGATTTAAACGGCGCTATTAAATATGGTCATCGCGATATGAGAAATGTATTAGAACGCTCTTCAGCTCGCGAAACAACTGTAAGGGTAGCAGCAGGTGCTGTCGCTCGTCAAATCCTTGCTCAGTTCGGGATTTCTGTAGCTGGACATGTATTAGAAATTGGCGGCGTACAGGCAAATCCGCCTCAATACAAAAGCTTAGAGGAACTTCAAGAAGTCACTGAAGCTTCTCCAGTAAGATGTTTTGACTCAGCTGTTGAGAAAGACATGATGCAAGCAATCGATGATGCTAAGAAAAATGGCGATTCTATCGGAGGCGTAGTAGAAGTTATTATTGAAGGCGTGCCAGCAGGAGTAGGCAGCTATGTTCATTACGATCGTAAATTAGATGCGAAGATTGCTGCAGCTGTTATGAGCATTAATGCATTTAAAGGCGTTGAGTTTGGGATTGGCTTTGAAGCGGCTCGCAGACCAGGAAGCGAAGTTCATGACGAAATTCTATGGGATGAAAAGAATGGGTATACCCGTAAAACAAACAACTTAGGCGGCTTTGAAGGCGGCATGACAACAGGTATGCCAATTGTAGTACGCGGTGTAATGAAGCCTATTCCAACGCTTTACAAGCCGTTAAAAAGTGTTGATATTGAAACAAAAGAAGCCTTCGAGGCAAGCATTGAACGTTCAGACAGCTGCGCTGTGCCGGCTGCAAGCGTTGTAGCAGAAGCTGTTGTAGCTTGGGAATTGGCTGATGCGCTAATCGAACAGTTTGGACAAGACCGAATTGATTTAATTGCTGAAAATATTGAGAAAATGCGTGCACATGCGAGGGAGTTTTAATGTTGCAAATTGATATTCAAACTTTATCCAAAACATATCCTCTTTATTTAGGCAATGGATTAATTGAAAAGCTGCCTTCTATTATCGAGAGTGTAAAATCTAATCTGTCGTCCGTGTTAATCATCACCGATTCAGCTGTAGATTCATATTATGGAGAAGCGGTTGTAAAAGCGATTGAGACAAAGTTTAAAGTGGCTAAATACGTAGTGCCAAGCGGTGAACATGCAAAGTCATTTCAACATTACTACGATTGTCAGACATTTGCGCTCGAACAGCAGCTTGACCGCAATGCACTCGTTATTGCTTTTGGCGGAGGGGTAGTAGGCGATTTAGCTGGATTTGTAGCCGCTACTTATATGAGAGGAATTTCTTTTATTCAAGTGCCAACGACGCTTCTTGCTCACGATAGTGCTGTAGGCGGTAAAGTAGCCATTAATCATGAGCTTGGAAAAAATATGATTGGTGCTTTTTATCAGCCTGAAGCGGTTGTTTATGATATTGATCTTCTTAAAACGCTTCCCGAAAGAGAATGGCGTTCCGGTTTTGCAGAAGTGATTAAACACGCTTTTATTCACGATGAAGCATTTTATGAATGGCTTCAGCAAAATATACAATCGCTGACTGATTTACAAGATGAAAAATTAATTTATGCTATTCAAAACGGTATTTTAGTCAAAGCATCTGTTGTAAAAGAAGATGAGACAGAAGCTGGCGTTCGCGCTCATCTGAACTTTGGACATACGCTAGGACATGCGATCGAAGCAGAGTGCGGCTATGGACAAATCAGCCACGGAGAAGGCGTAGCGATTGGTATGCTGTTTGCTATGAAAGTCAGCAATGTTCTTGAGAAAAGTCAGTTCTCTGTGGACGACATTGCGAAATGGTTTGAAAAATTTGGCTACAAGACGTCTGTCCCAAACCATCTTTCAGCTGAAAAACTGCTCGTAAGAATGAAAGCGGACAAGAAGTCTAAATCAAGCAATGTTCACATGGTACTGCTTGAAGGCATAGGCAAACCTTTTGTTCAACAAGTAGAAGATGAAGTGATTCTTAAACTGCTGAATGAAGAGCTTAAAGCTTAGTTTCGTCTAAAGCCAAGTAGATAGTAGTTGACAAATGAATTTGAAACGTACTACAATTGGTAACAAGTTAGTTTAGAGATTTTAGTTATGAGAAAACAATAGACAGTTTAGTTGAGATTAGGGTAGACGAGAATGAGACAGTTGAGCAGAGTTTAGTTGAGTGAATTTTACCATTCGTATACCCAAAGACCCATTTTTGATGTGTCTTTGGGTTTATTTATTATATCCTCTTTTATATAACCTCATCTATTCTCATTCTCCATGAAATGGAGGATTGAAAGATATGACGAACACGTATACTTCTTTTTTAGAAGACTCTACAGAGTATTTAACCATTCCAATTATCAAAAAAATATTTATCGATAGCATGACACCTGTTGATCTTTTTCAACAAGTAAAAGATGAAGCCGTATATTTGCTTGAAAGTAATGATGAATCATCACCATGGTCCAATTATTCTTTTATTGGCTTAAATCCATTTTTGTATGTTGAGGAAGAAAACGGAACCTATCTAGCAAAAAACAAGCAGCTTCAGCCTATGCTGCAAGGAGACAGCTTTAAAGAGGTGTTTTGTAAAATTCAGCAAGAGCTGAAAGTGAAAGTACCAGACCTTGCACTTCCTTTTAAAGGAGGAGCAGTAGGGTTTATCAGCTACGACGCAGTATCGCAAATTGAAAAAGTAAACGTACATGCCCAAAATGATTTGAACATGCCTACTTTTCACTTTATCTATTGTCAAACGATGCTTGCTTACAATCATCAAACAAAAGAGCTTATGGTGATTCACTACATTCAGCTTAATGAGCAAGACAAAGAGCAGCAGAAAAAAGAAAAATACGGTGAAGCTTTAGCAGAGATCAATAGATATGTTGAAAGAATAGCGCAGACGGTGAAAGAAAAGCCAATGATGTTTGAAAGCGAGCAGCGCGAAGTTAGCTTTGAAGGCGTGACATCGTCATACCAAAAAGATAAATTTGTGCAAGATGTGGAAAAAATTAAGGAATACATTAAAAGCGGAGATGTTTTTCAAGCCGTATTGTCACAGAGATTTCAAATTGATACGACCGTAGCTGGATTTGATATTTACAGAGTATTGCGATTAGTTAATCCGTCTCCTTATTTATTTTACGTGAAAGTAAAAGGCGTGGAGTTAATTGGAAGTTCTCCTGAGCGGTTGATTCAAATTGAAAACGGCCATTTAGAAATTCATCCGATTGCAGGAACGAGAAGACGTGGCAGGGATGCAGAAGAAGATGCGCGCTTATACGAAGACTTAATTAACGATGAAAAAGAGCGGGCAGAACACTATATGCTCGTGGACTTAGCAAGAAATGACATCGGCCGAGTTGCACAGTATGGAAGTGTCCAAACACCAGTATTGATGCAGCAGGTTAACTTTTCGCACGTCATGCACTTGATTTCTAAAGTGACAGGGCGCCTTGACGAAAAAGTACATCCCATTGATGCGCTGCTTTCTGCATTTCCAGCGGGTACCGTATCTGGCGCTCCAAAAGTGCGAGCGATGCAAATCTTAAATGAAATTGAACCAGTTGCGCGAAATGTATATGCAGGAACCGTAGCATATCTCGGATTTGATGGAAACATTGATTCGTGCATTGCGATTCGGACCATTCTTTTGAAAGACCAGACCGCTTATATCCAGGCCGGAGCAGGAGTGGTTGCTGACTCAAAACCGGAGCTTGAGTGGAAAGAAACCCGCAATAAAGCTAGCGCTTTAATCAAAACAATTCAATTAGCCCAAGACATCTACGATAAAAAGGAGGATGTATATGTTTAAAGAATTGTTAAAAAAGTGTTTGCGCGGTGAGTCACTTTCAGCGGAAGAAGCAGAAAAAATTATGAATGATATTATGAACGGCAAAGTCCCGGCAGCTCAAATTGCTAGCGTGCTAACCATCTTAACGTACCGAGGAGAAACCGTCGATGAAATTGTTGGTTTTGTCCGAGGTATGAAAAATAATATGAATGCTATTTCTCTAGAAGAATTAAACGTAGTAGATACATGCGGTACGGGAGGAGACGGGGCCTCTACGTTTAATATCTCGACGGCTAGTGCGATTGTGGCATCTGCTGCGGGAGTAAAGGTTGCGAAACACGGGAACCGCGCCGTATCTTCTAAAAGCGGGAGTGCAGACGTGTTAGAACATCTGGATATATGGATTCAAGGAAGTGAAAAAGAAGTGAAAAATGCGGTGGCTGACCTCAACATGTCCTTTTTATTTGCGCCTCTTTATCACCCTGCTATGAAACACGTTGCTGCTACTCGAAAGGAATTAGGGTTTAGAACCGTTTTTAATGCATTAGGTCCATTAGCAAACCCTACTAACTGCACAAAGCAAGTAATTGGCGTTTATTCCATTGAGCTTGCACGAAAATTAGCAGAAGCGCTTGTTGTACTGGGAGCTAACCACGTCCTTCTGGTTGCGGGCAGGGACGGTTTAGATGAAATTAGTGCCACGGATGTAACGGATGTTGTAGAAGTACAGGGCAATGTCATTACAGAATATACGCTTGCACCAGAGGATGTACACTTACAGAGAGGGAAGCTTGAAGACTTAGTGGTAGAAGATGCGAAATCGAGTGCCGAGCTTATTGAATCGCTATTTTTAAATAAAAGTAATGTAACTGCTAAAAACGCAGTCGTATTAAACTCTGCTGCAGCTATTTACGTTAGCGGAAACGTTTCTACTTTTGAAGAAGGAGTAGCTGTAGCTTTAGAAACAATTGAATCAGGTGCTGCATACACGCAATTACAACGATTGAAATCGAAAAAGGTGGTTGAACATGCTCAATAAAATTATTGAAACAAAAAAAGAAGAAATTCAAAACCTACAGTTACCCGAACAGCAAAATGTTGCAAAACGATCGTTTTTAGACGCTTTATCAAATCCGAATCGAGAGCTGGCTCTTATTGCAGAAGTGAAAAAAGCCTCGCCTTCTAAAGGATTAATAAAAGAGAATTTTCAGCCTGTGGAAATTGCTAAAGCCTACGAGAAAGGGAAAGCAGATGCTTTGTCTGTGTTAACAGATCAGCACTATTTTCAAGGACATCGAACGTTTTTAAGTGACATTAAACAGCATGTCTCTGTCCCTGTGCTTCGCAAGGATTTCATCATTGATTCCATTCAAGTGGAAGAAAGTGCAAGAATCGGTGCTGATGCTATTTTACTCATTGGAGAAGCACTTGAACCATTAAAATTGCAAGAGCTTTATCTTCAAGCTGCTGAAAAAGAGTTAGATTGTTTAGTAGAAGTACATTCTCTAGAAACGCTTGAAAAGCTGCTAGCTGTATTTACCCCGAAGATTATTGGAATTAATAATCGAAATCTTCACACGTTTGAAACCAGCTTGCAGCAGACAAAAGAAATCGCCAAGCATGTTCCGAAAGATCAGCTGTTAGTGAGTGAAAGCGGAATTTACTTATACGATGATGTTTCCTACGTAAAAGAAGCGGGAGCAAAAGCTATTTTAGTAGGGGAGTCGCTTATGAGGCAGGATAATCAAACCAAAGCGATTGAAAAGCTGTTTGGGGAAAGTGAATATGCTCATTAAGTACTGTGGTATTCGATCAAAACAAGATATAGCTTTAATCGAAAAGTCGGCTGCTACTCACATTGGCTTTATTTTCTATCCTAGAAGTAAACGATATGTAAAGCCTGAACGAGTAAATGAGTTTGTAACGGATGAAATAAAAAAACAAGTCTCGCTAGTAGGGGTATTTGTTAATACACCGGTAGATCAAATACTTGAAATTGCCTCCGTAACAAATTTAGATGTAATTCAGTGCCACGGGCAAGAAACAGCTGCGGACGTACGTCAGTTAAAGCAGCGTGGATATGAAGTGTGGAAAGCGCTCCCTCACAATAAAGAAACGCTGCAGCAAATGCATGTATATGAAGAGGCTGACGGGTATGTAATTGATAGCAAGGTTAAAGAACAATTTGGAGGAACAGGCGTCGCTTTTGATTGGAGCTTCGTTCCTCAGTATGAATCAGCTGCCCAAAGGTTAGGTAAAAAATGCTTTATTGCTGGAGGAATCAATGCTTGTAACATTGAGAACTTGTTACCCTACCAGCCTGGGGCGATTGATATTTCTGGCGGTATTGAAACAAATGGAACGAAGGACTATACAAAAATTATAGAGATTGAAAGGAAGATCATACTATGACATACAATCATCCTGATGAATTTGGCCGCTTTGGTGAATTTGGCGGAAAATACGTACCTGAAACATTAATGAAACCACTTGAAGAAGTAGAAGCAGCTTTGAATCAAGCAATGAAAGATCCGGCATTTAAAGATGAGTATCTATCCTTACTTGTTAACTACTCTGGGCGACCAACAGCTTTAACATATGCTGATAATATTACCGAAACGCTCGGCGGGGCAAAAATTTATTTAAAGCGTGAAGACTTAAATCATACGGGTGCTCACAAAATCAATAATGCCATTGGACAGATTTTACTTGCTAAACGGATGGGAAAAACAAAAATTATTGCTGAAACAGGAGCGGGTCAGCACGGGGTAGCCACAGCTACAGTAGCTGCAAAGTTCGGAATGGAATGTAAAGTATTCATGGGAGAAGAAGATATTGAACGTCAGGCGTTGAACGTTTTTCGCATGAAGCTTCTAGGAGCGGAAGTCATTCCCGCAACTTCTGGAACAAAAACGCTAAAAGATGCAACAAATGAAGCAATTCGCTACTGGGTTCAACATTGTGAAGATCATTTTTACTTAATTGGTTCGGCCATTGGACCGCACCCTTATCCTAAAATGGTTCGAGATTTCCAAAAAATTATTGGAGAAGAAGCAAAAGAACAGTTTACAGCGGTAGAAGGCAAACTTCCGAATGCTGTCGTGGCATGCGTTGGAGGCGGCAGTAATGCAATCGGAATGTTTTATGATTTTATTAAAGAAGAAAATGTACGCTTGATCGGCGTAGAAGCAGGAGGGAAAGGACTAAATACAGCCCTTCATGCTGCTAAAATGGCTAAAGGCACAAAAGGTGTTATTCACGGAACGCTCACGTATTTACTTCAAGATGAAAATGGTCAGATTACAGAGCCTTATTCTATTTCAGCAGGTTTGGATTATCCAGGTATCGGTCCAGAGCATTCTCACCTTTCATCTATTGGAAGAGTGGAATACGAAAGTGTAACGGATGATGAGTCAATCGAAGCTCTTCAGCTGCTGGCGAAAACAGAGGGAATCATCCCGGCTATTGAGTCCGCCCATGCGCTGGCAAAAGCATTTGAACTGGCTAAAAGCATGACGAAAGAAGAAACAATTTTAATTTGCTTGTCAGGTCGAGGAGATAAGGACGTTCATACATTAGTAAACTTGCTAGAAGGGAAGGAAGAAGAACATGAATACGTTTGAAGCGAGACTACCTAAACATGAAACATTGTTTATTCCATTTATTACAGCAGGAGATCCTCATGAAGATGCAACGGTGGATATTGCTTTGTCTTTGCAAAAGCAAGGTGCTTCTATTTTAGAGCTGGGCGTACCATATTCCGACCCTTTAGCAGATGGTCCAATTATTCAAGAGGCGTCCAAAAGAGCTTTATCTGGCGGTATGTCTATTTCAAAAGCCATTAAGCTTGTATCGGTGATGAGAAAAAAAGGTGTGAAAATACCGGTAATTCTCTTTACCTATTTTAATCCTGTGTTACAATTAGGTTTAGAATCCTTTTTCGCGTTAATGCGAGAAAATGAAATAGATGGAGTGCTAATTCCGGATTTACCGTACGAAGAGAGTGGCCGTATCCGGGAGCTTGCCGCTGAAAATGAAGTTGCGTACATTTCGATGGTTGCTCCTACATCTAAAGAGCGTATTCAAAAAATCGCTGCAGATGCAACGGGCTTCTTATACTGCGTGTCGTCTTTAGGCGTTACTGGGGTTCGCTCTACGTTGCCAGCTGATATTGGCACCTTTTTAGAAGATGTGAAAGCAGCAGCTTCTATACCGGTTGCCGTCGGTTTTGGGATTTCAACAAGTGAACAAGTAGAGGTGTTAAAAGAACATAGCGACGGCATTGTAATTGGAAGTGCAATTGTTAATAAAATTGGCCAGCTTGAACAAGTTCTTTTAAATAAGGATACACGCCGAGACGGATTAAATCAAATTGAGGAGTATGTTGCATCCATCGTTTCGCCTATACAAAAATGCGAGGTGTAACACGTTGAAGGTAAAAGAACAATTACTAACTTTATCTCCATATAAACCAGGTAAGCCAATTGAAGAAGTAAAGCGTGAATTTAATTTAGATCGCGTCGTAAAATTAGCGTCTAATGAAAATCCTTACGGCAGTTCTGCTTTAGTAAAAGAGGCGATTGCTGCAGAAATCGAAAATATGGCGCTTTATCCAGACGGCTATGCAGCTGAACTGCGTGCAGCAGTAGCAAAGCACGTAGGCGTAGAGCAAGATCAGCTGATTTTTGGAAATGGGTCTGATGAAGTCATTCAAATTATTTGCCGAGCTTTGCTATCGGCTGATACAAATACTGTCATGCCGACGCCGTCATTTCCTCAATATAAGCACAATGCCGTAATTGAAGGTGCAGAAATTCGTGAAGTACCGCTGCGCGGCGGAGATCATGATTTAGATGCTATGCTTCGTGCAATTGATGAAAATACGACAATTGTGTGGGTATGCAGTCCTAATAACCCAACGGGAACGTATGTGAAGGGCGATGAGTTAATTTCTTTTATGAAACAAGTTCCTAAGCATACATTAATCGTTATGGATGAAGCCTATTTTGAGTATGCAGCAGATCAAGCCGACTATCCGAATACGGTAGAGTTTTTGAATGAATACGAAAACTTAATTGTACTTCGCACATTTTCAAAAGCATACGGCTTAGCTTCTTTGCGCATTGGTTACGGTATTGCAAACGAATCATTGCTACAAAAAATTGAGCCGGCTCGTGAACCTTTTAATACAAGCCGCATGGCTCAAAAAGCAGCAATCGTTGCTCTTGAAGACCAAGCGTTCATTGAAGAGTGTAAAAAGAAAAATGAAGAAGGTTTGCAGCAATACTATGCTTTCTGTGATAAGAATGGCTTAAACTATTATCCGTCTTTCACTAATTTTGTTCTAATTGATTTTGGTCGTCAAGGCGATGAAGTGTTTCAATTTTTATTGCAACGCGGATTTATTGTTCGTTCAGGGAATGCATTAGGCTTCCCAACTTCCGTTCGTATTACAGTGGGAACAAAAGAACAAAATGAACAAATCATTGAATTGCTTCAGCAGTTTGTTAACCAAGCAGCAGCGAAAGCTTAATACCTAATATAGTAAAAGATGAGAGTGTGATTTCACACTCTCATCTTCATATGTACAATGAGGTGAAGGAAAGTGAAAGAAAATGTTTTTGTTATAGGTTTGGGGTTAATTGGAGGATCGCTGGCACTTAATATAAAAAAGACGCACCATCATCATCTTGATGTAATAGGTTTTGACATTAATCAGGAGCAGCTGGAGCTTGCCAAAACCCTAGGTGTAATTGACCAAGCGGCTTCTTCTTTACAACAAGGCGCGGAGCAAGCGGATTATATTGTTATTGCCATTCCGGTCACTCAAGCAGCTGAAGTGCTAAAACAGTTAGAACATTTTACGCTCAAACAGTCTGTTATCGTCACAGACGTAGGGAGTACAAAAGAAGAGGTAGTGAAGACAGCGGAAGCTCTTATCGCTAAAGGCATTGAGTTTATCGGCGGTCACCCAATGGCTGGGTCTCATAAAAGCGGAGTAGCTGCTTCTAAAGCTCATTTATTTGAAAATGCAATGTATGTATTGACACCTTCATCTTCTACTTCTTCGGAGGCTTTAGACAGTTTAAAGGAATTGCTAAGTGGTACAAAAGCTAAAATTATTGTGATGTCACCAAAAGAACATGATAAATTAGCGGGTGTCATCAGCCATTTTCCTCATATTATTGCTGCAAGCCTTGTTCATCAAGCAGAATATTACCAACAAGACAACCAGCTAGTTTCGCAGCTTGCAGCTGGAGGGTTTCGTGATATTACACGTATTGCTTCAAGCAGTCCAGCGATGTGGAGAGATATTTTGCTTCATAACCAGGATGCGCTTCTTTCAATGTTTGACCACTGGCTTGAAGAAATGAATGACGTGCGAAATATGATCGAACGAAAAGACGCGAACGATATCTATACATATTTTTCACAAGCAAAACAATTTAGAGATCAGCTTCCTGTACGAACCAAAGGAGCGATTCCATCCTTTTATGATCTCTATGTGGATGTTCCTGACTATCCGGGGATTATTTCAGAAGTAACGGGTTATTTAGCAGAAGATGAAATCAGTATTACAAACATTCGAATTTTAGAAACACGAGAAGACATATACGGAGTATTACGTTTGAGCTTTCAAACAGAGGAAGATAGAAAGCGGGCAAGAGCGTGTCTCCATCAGCATCAATATCAGACGTTTATTTCTTAATGTACGAAAGGTGTGAATGAAATGAGTGGAAAACAATTAAAAACTAATCTTTCATCTCTCCAAGGAGAAATTTCTATTCCTGGAGATAAATCGATTTCTCACAGAGCTGTGATGTTCGGAGCGATGGCAGAAGGGAAAACAACGATTAATCATTTTTTAGCAGGGGAAGATTGCTTAAGTACGATTTCGTGTTTTGAAAAGATGGGCGTATCGATTAAAAGAGAAGGCGAGTATGTCGAAGTGGAAGGTAAAGGTATCGAAGGGTTAAGTGAACCTACTTCCATCCTAGATGTAGGAAATTCAGGAACGACTACTCGTTTAATGCTTGGGATTCTTGCAGGTGTGCCATTTCATACGTCTCTAATTGGAGATGAGTCGATTGCCAAGCGTCCTATGAGCCGCGTTACGGTGCCCCTGCGCTCTATGGGTGCAAAGATTGATGGGCGTGAGCACGGCCAATATACGCCTTTATCCACTCGAGGAGGAGCTTTAAAAGCAATTCATTACCATTCTCCTGTAGCAAGTGCACAAGTAAAATCAGCGATTTTACTAGCGGGACTTCATGCGGAAGGCACAACAAAAGTAACCGAGCCTTTTACATCACGGGACCATACAGAGCGTATGCTTCGCGCCTTTGGAGTAGACGTAGAGGTAGATGGAACGACTGTAAGCATTGAAGGAGGACAATCTCTGCGCGGAACGGATGTATACGTACCTGGTGACATTTCTTCAGCCGCGTTCTTTCTTGTTGCAGGAGCCATTGTTCCAAACAGCCGAATCGTTTTGAAAAACGTCGGACTCAATCCTACAAGAACAGGTATTATTGATGTGCTTCAGCAAATGGGAGCACGCCTTACAATTTCTAATGAACGTATTCAAAATGGAGAGCCTATTGGCGATTTGACGATTGAAACGTCTCAGTTGAAAGGGATTGAAATTGGGGGGGATTTAATTCCTCGTTTAATTGATGAAATTCCAGTGATCGCTCTTTTGGCGACTCAGGCGAATGGGAAAACAGTTATTAAAGATGCCGAAGAATTAAAAGTAAAAGAAACGAACCGTATCGATACGGTTGCAACGGAGTTAAGCAAGCTCGGTGCCTCTGTTACTCCAACAGCTGATGGCCTCATCATTGAAGGCAAGACAGCCCTACAAAGCGGTGAAGTAGACAGCTATGGAGATCATCGAATTGGAATGATGCTTGCGGTCGCAGCAGCCATTGCAACGGGAGAGGTAACACTAATGAGAAGTGAAGCTATTCACGTATCCTATCCTACTTTCTTTGAAGATCTTGATAAACTAAGCGAATAAGAAAGAGGCTGGAACAAACGCATTTTGGTTGAAGGAAAATCCGAACGATGAATTGATATTCTTGATAGAGAATCAAACTCGTTCGGATTTTTATTGTTAGGGTGAACGTAGGTCTCATGTATGTAGGTGCTTCTAGCTGTTGATTAATGTAGTCATGCCTCAATCTCGTTTTTATTCGAAAAATGTAAGCGTATTCAAATTGATTTGTTGAACAAACGCTCAAACTATTTTATCATGGTGTATAGAAGCATGAGTTCTTGCTTCGGTTTGGAAAAAATAGAAAATTAATTCGTTTTATTTGTATATAAAAAGTGAATGTAATAATAAAGGAGAATTGTGTGTGAAAGAACTAGACCGCGCGATAGGTTACGTAGAATCCAATGAAATTGAAAAAGGTCTTGCCCTTATTCATGAATTGAAAGATAAAGCTACAGACGAAGAAAAATTTTTAATGGCTGAACAGCTTCAGGAGTGGGGACTAGTAAATGATGCGCTGCCTTTAATAGACGAGCTCATCGCTAAATACCCAGAAGAAGGCGAGCTGTATTTATTAAAAGCTGAAATGCTTATCGATTTAGAAGAAGAAGAAGAAGCAATTCATATTTTAAATCAAATTAGTAGCGAAGATGATAACTACGTGCCAGCTCTGCTTCTTGTAGCTGACTTATATCAAATGCAAGGCCTTAGTGAAGTAAGTGAGAAAAAGTTAATGGAAGCGAAAAAAATGCTTCCAAATGAGCCGGTTATAGATTTTGGGCTCGGTGAATTTTACAGCAGTCAAGGAATTTATCAAAAGGCGATTCCTTTTTATCAAACGCTGCTAAAAACAGAAAAAGAATTTAACGGCACGGATCTTCGTCAGCGATTAGCTGAAAGTTTAGCGGGTATCGGCCAGTTCGAAGAAGCGCTTCCTTACTTTGATCAAGCGCTAAAAGATAAGCTTGAGATTAACACACTATTTGAATATGCGATTTCAGCGTATCAAGCAGGTCATTATCAGACCGCTATTGAAAAGTTCACAGAACTAAAAGAGCTAGACCGTGAGTACCATTCTCTTTATTTATATTTAGCAAAATCATATGAACATGAAGAGATGCTAGAAGAGGCTGCGGTGGCTGTCAACGAAGGTATTGCCCAGGATGAATTTCAAAAAGAACTTTACTTTTTTAAAGGGAAGATAGCATTAAAGCGCGGTCTAGAAGAAGAGGCTGAATCGGCATTTCAACAAGCGATTGCACTAGATCCAGGGTACATTGAAGCCATTTTAACTCTCTCTAAACTTTATATGAGTCAAGAGAGATATGAAGATGTAGTAGAGAATATCGAGCACGCCAAAGAATATAATGAGCATGACCCTCATTTTGAATGGGATTTAGCAAAAGCTCACCAGGAATTAGAAAATTATGAAGAAGCGCTAAAATACTACGAATCTGCATACACTGTTTTTAAAGAAGAGTATGCGTTTTTAGAAGAGTATGGCTACTTCTTATTAGAAGAAGGACAGCGCTCGAAAGCGAAGGGGATTTTCCAAGCCTTATTAGCAATGGATCCAACAGTAGATGAAATTCAAGACATATTATTTCAATTAGAAGAATAAATAATAGTTCAGAGGATTTTATTGCTGCCGTGTGGAATAAATAACTGTAAAAGGTGTTTTAACTGAGAGTTTAAACACAGAGGAGGGAAGTGAGAATATGACGACCCCTGTTACTGTCAACGAGAAAAAAGAATTTGTTCGCTGGTTTTTAACGAATTATCAGCTGAAGCGAAGAGAATGTGTATGGATTTTAAATTATTTGATGAGCCATGATCAATTGATGAAACGAGTTCACTTCGTTGAGCAAGCACAGTTTTGTCCTCGCGGGATGGTGATGTCTACGCACTGTGTGGAAGACCCTCCATTTCGTTTTTATAAAGAAAATATCATGACAACCGATGCAGAAAAATCATTTCATGATATTCGTTTGAATCGAGAAGAAGACATTTATATTCAATTAAACTTCCGATCGTTGTATTCATCGCCTCAATATGTGGCTGTACTGGAAGACAATCCGTATATGCCAAAAGCTAATCAAACAAATGAAAAAGACAGAGTATTAGCTGAGCAAATATTGGAAGAATCTATTCAGAAGTTTCAGCGATCAAAAATCATGGAACTAATTGATAAAGCATTAGATGAAAACGATAAAGAGGAATTTCAGCGCTTAAGCGAATATTTAAATAACCATTATGTACAGTAGATAAACGAGGGATTGGCTAGCTTCTTAGAAAAAGGTCAATCTCTTTTTTTATCTCCTTATTCATTTTGGAAAATAAATAAGACAAGCTTTAGCAGGCTTGCTGAGAGGAGAAGGAAGTTGAAGCTTCAGGCCAAGGAAATGGATGTGTATCTACAATCCAAAAGTTATGTTGATACCGTATTGGTTCCACTCATTCCGATTGATTTCGGAGAAGATTTAAAGCTTACTGCATCTATGAGTGAATATACGACTGCTCTTACTGAAGAGTTAGAGAGGCAATTTAAAGGAAGAGTGATTTTAACACCTAGTTTTACATACTTAAAAAAAGATGGAGTAGCTGCTGTTTATGAAACATTACTTCGTTGGAATGAGCATATAAATGACAATGAAGTCAAACATCTTTTTGTGCTTACTAGCGACCGAGACTGGCTGCAGTTTGAAAAAGAAATAGGGGCGTACTGCATTTGGATACCTGCTTTACCGCTTGAGCATATAGATGAGTCGCATAAGTATACGCTCATACATGAACAAGTTCAACAGCTCTTACCGATTTTTATAGAGAAATGGAGTGTTTAAAAAGACTGTAGAATAAGTAATGGAAGCGCAAACAAAATAATGACAAAAAATTTAGAAAAATAAAGATTATTTCCATGTTTTAGGTTTTTATTGTATTGACCTTCCAGAAATATTAATATATCATGATTATGTCCTAGTTTAATAGAATGGTCCATCATGTGTCCAAAATTCTCTGGACTGAACTTTTTTAAAGGGGGGAAAAGCATGGGTGATCGGGTATCAAGACGACAGTTTTTAAACTATACGCTCACTGGTGTAGGGGGATTCATGGCTGCTGGAATGTTAATGCCAATGGTGCGCTTTGCAGTAGATCCAATTTTAGAAAAAGAAGCGGGTCAGGATTTAGTAGCTGTAGCGCAGGTTAAAGACATTACAAAAGAGCCGAAACGTGTCGATTTTAAAATCAAGCAAGTGGATGCGTGGCATAAATCAGAAGAGCCAAGATCGGCTTGGGTGTACAAAACTGATAAAGGTGAAATCGTCGCGCTGTCACCAATTTGTAAGCATTTAGGCTGTACGGTTAACTGGGCTGGTGACAAAAACTATCCACACCGTTTCTACTGCCCTTGTCATGGGGGAATGTATGAAAAAAGCGGTAAAAATGTACCGGGGACACCACCGATGGGACCGTTAGATGTATACGTTCAAAAAGTAAAAGGCGGTACGTTATATCTAGGAAAAGCCAAACCACAAGGAGGGGCATAGAAAATGTTGAATAAAATCTATGACTGGGTGGATGAACGGCTAGATATTACTCCTTTATGGCGAGATGTGGCCGATCATGAAGTGCCAGAGCACGTAAATCCTGCACATCACTTTTCAGCATTTGTGTATTGTTTTGGTGGATTAACGTTTTTTGTTACCGTTATTCAAATTTTATCAGGCATGTTTTTAACCATGTATTATGTACCAGATATAAAAAATGCATGGGAATCCGTTTATTATTTGCAAAATGAAGTCGCTTTCGGACAAATTGTTCGAGGTATGCATCACTGGGGAGCAAGTTTGGTTATCGTCATGATGTTTTTACATACACTTCGTGTTTTCTTCCAAGGAGCATACAAAAAACCCCGCGAGTTAAACTGGATTGTGGGTGTGTTAATTTTCTTTGTTATGTTAGGTTTAGGTTTTACAGGTTATTTGTTGCCGTGGGATATGAAAGCGCTATTTGCAACGAAAGTAGGTTTGCAAATTGCTGAATCCACACCAATTATAGGCCAGCAAGTGAAGACATTACTCTCAGGACATCCAGACATCGTTGGTGCTCAAACACTAACTCGCTTTTTCGCCATTCACGTATTCTTTTTACCCGGAGCCCTACTTGGCTTAATGGGTGCCCACTTCTTAATGATTCGTAAACAAGGAATTTCAGGACCACTATAAAATTTTATACGCTTTATTCAAGTATTCAATCACACTAGTCATTATATGCATCAAGCACATACTCCGTTGTTAGTACTTTCACTAGAACAGTGAGAAAAAGGAGGGAGAACATGCATCGTGGTAAAGGGATGAAGTTTGTTGGAGATTCACGTGTTCCTGCAGAACGAAAACCCAATATTCCAAAAGATTACTCTGAATTTCCAGGGAAAACAGAAGCATTCTGGCCAAACTTTTTACTAAAAGAATGGATGGTAGGGGCAGTTTTTTTAATCGGTTATCTATGTTTAACCATCGCTCATCCATCTCCTCTTGAACGTATTGCCGATCCGACTGATACGGGGTACTTGCCTCTTCCTGACTGGTATTTTTTGTTCCTATATCAATTGCTTAAATATTCATTTGCTTCTGGTCCATATAATATTATAGGTGCATTTATTATTCCAGGGATTGCATTTGGCGCATTAATGCTTGCTCCGTTCATTGATCGAGGACCAGAAAGAAGACCAGCTAAGAGGCCGTTTGCAACAGGATTCATGCTTTTGGCTATAGCAGCAGTCTTTTTCCTAACGTGGCAGTCAGCGACACAGGTGGATTGGAAAGCGCGTGAAGAGCAAGGGAAAATTAGAGAAGAAGTAGCGATTGACAAAAATTCAGAAGGCTACAAAATCATGCAAGAGCAAACGTGCTTGACCTGTCACGGTGATAATCTACAAGGAGGCCCTGCGGCTCCGGCTTTAACAGGAATTGATTTATCTCCTGAAGAAATCGCCAATATCGCAAAAAATGGTAAAGGCAATATGCCAAAAGGTGTTTTCAAAGGTTCAGATAAAGAATTGAAAACGCTCTCGGAATTTGTCGGCAACTTAGGGAAAGAATAGTGAAAATCAGCCAAAGGGCTGGTTTTTTTTTGAATTTATTTAATGCTGTGTTTTACATCAATGAGATAGATGCTTGCTATTGTTCAAAAACTGTACATAATAAAGAAGAGATTAAATGTAAAGGAGACTTTCTAAATGGCTTGGTTATGGTATACCTTAAAAGATAAGCGTTTTTTAACGCTTTTGCTGATTGTGAATATACTAGGAACAATCTACGGATATATTTGGTATGGAAGTCAATTAGCGGAAACGCCTAAGAAGTTTTTATTATTTGTGCCTGATAGTCCAACAGCAAGCTTGTTTTTTGTTATTGTACTTATCGGTCTTTTACTTGGAAAGCATTTCTCACTGTTTGAAGCTTTAGCAATGATCACGCTGTTTAAATACGGGATTTGGGCCGTCGTAATGAATGTATTGGTCTATGTGTTAACAGGATACATTGATTGGATGATGCTTATGTTAATGGCTTCTCATGCAGCAATGGCTTTTCAAGGGCTTTTGTACGTACCGTTTTACCGGATTAAATTATGGCATGTAGCTGTTGCCGCTGTATGGGCTGTACATAATGATATCATTGATTACGTTTTTTCTATGATGCCAAGATACAGCATGCTCAATGCGTATATGTCTGAAATTGGTTATTTTACATTTTGGCTAAGCATTTTATCTATTTTCATTACATACTGGTTCACAGTTCGTGCTTCTTCAAAAAAACAGCTATAAAAAATTTTTGAAATAGGCGCACGAAACGAGCTCTCTTTTTCTAAGATATAGTAGGCTATATTTAAGTATGAGGTGAGTGACTGTGAAGGAAACCAAACGAGAGCTTCATCCGTCCGTTGTGGAATTTAAACAATTTGTAAAATCACATCCCAAATTAGTAGAACAGGTTCGAAAGCAGCAAAAAACGTGGAAAGAGCTTTATGAAGATTGGTATTTATTCGGTGCAGAAGATCCAATGTGGGAGGCATATCGTTCAGAAGAAAGTGCAAAGGCTGAACCAGCTGCTGCAACAGAGGAGAAAAAAGATATTATGGGTACAATTGTATCCTCGCTGAAAAACATGGACTTGAATCAAATGCAAAATCATATCACAAATGTAAATTCAGCTATTTCCAATATTCAACAAGTACTGCAGCAATTTCAGCCATCTAAGCCATCCGGTGGAGGAGCAGCTTCCGGGCCAGGGAATCCATTTGGCTTTAGGAAAGATTAAACGCAATGAGAAAAGATATATACGAGTATATGCAGTCTCGTCCTAAACTCAACGACTTCGTTCGTGAACAGCCAATGTGGTACCGGCGTTTATCTAGAAATCCTGAAGAACTGGAGAAATTTGAATTAGAATCCAAGCACTACTACAAACAAACGATTCCTCATAAAGTCGAAAAGTTTTCGAATTCGATTCAAATGGCAAACATGATGTTTCATATGTTTCAGTCCATGAAAAATCAATGATCTCTGCATACATAGCGATGCAGAGATTTTTGCACGTCATGAGTAAAAACAAAGAGTTTGTAAACACTATGGAGAAACGAATGATAAAGGAATGGTATTATGCGCTTACTATTAACGACGGCCTTATGTGTAGTTTCTCTGCTAGGATGCAACCATGATAAACCAAAACCTGAAACTAAAATTTCCTCTCAACCGCGGGCAGCTGAAACGTTTGGTGCAATGAATACAAAACCTTCACTGATGGTACACCAGCATGTGAAAGGACAAAACGTATACGTCGAATGTATTCTAAGCGGGTTTTCATTTTCAACAGAGAGTGGATTCCTTCAAATCAAAGTAGATGGAAAACCATTTAAAGAAATGAAGCAAGCAGCCTTTGTTTTAAGTGATCTTCCAAAAGGATCTCATACTGTTACGATTGAACTGATGAAATCTAAAGAAGAAAGTTATCAAGTGAGGAATACCTTTACGGTTGAAATTATATAGTTAAAAAGTAGAACTTGTAGTAAATCAGTGTAAGCTGTTTTAGCAAGTTCTTTTTCTTTAGATCCAAAACGTGATAAGATAAAAACGGAGGTGCACAGCCATGCTGACAACAATGAGAACTGTTGAATTACTCGATGAGTCTGATCACGTAGCGAACATGGTGTTACAATCAGACGTAGCCGAGAACTATCGTCAATGTTTATATAGATTAAATAAAGATTCACATGCACAGGCATTAATTGCTGAATTTGTGAAAATAAAGGAACAGTATGAGGATGTTCAGCGATTTGGAAAATATCATCCTGATTATAAAACCATTACGAGACAAGTACGTGATGTAAAGCGTCAAGTTGATTTACACGCGACAATCGCTGCGTTCAAAAAAGCAGAAAATGAATTACAAAAGCTGCTTGATGAAATTAGCGTTATCCTTGGTCAAGCTGTTTCAGAGCACGTGAAAGTACCGACGGGAAATCCGTTTTTTGATACGGGAAGCAGCTGCGGCGGTGGCTGCGGATCTGGTGGAAGCTGTGGGTGCAGCGCATAAGCCGTTCACTGTATAAATCGAACGCAATCAGCACAGGAATTTCCGCAGCAGGCCATTTTACGCTGTGGAACGTAAAACCTGTGCTGATAGACATAAGTAAGATGCTGACTTCTGACAAAAGTCGAGCGCCACGTAGCATTTGTATTGGATGTAGCAAAAATAGATGAAGCTTCTAGAAGCTCATCTATTTTTCTACGCTTAATTGATGTGTTTATATACAAAAAGGGTATATTTGTGATTTTTTTGAAAATGACTTGTTCAATAGCTCTCTGCTCGTTAAAATGAGTAAGAAAGAGCATCCAGATATCATCTAAATTCATACATAAAGCACCTACTTCATATAAAAGAATTTATGATAAAGAAAACCAATATAACGTATGCAAAAGGGGAACTAAATATGTTTGTTGAACGTCAAGGAATTGTGGCGTATGTGCATTCTGTCAAGCAAGCAAAAGCATTGCGAAAGTACGGAAATGTACATTACGTATCTAAAGAATTAAAGTATGTTGTCTTATATTGCAACCAAGATGGCATTGAAAAAACAATCCATAAACTTCAGTCTCTACCTTTTGTGAAGAAAGTAGATCCTTCTTATCGGCCGTTTTTAAAAACAGAATTCGAAAATTCAAAGCCGGATAAGGCGAAGGAATATGACTATAAGATAGGAATTTAAACAAAAAAGGAATGTGATGTACATTCCTTTTTTTATTTTACTTGCCCTTAGTAAACGAATAGGCAGGGATGAGATGAGATTATTGCATTGGCGGAATAAAGCGGTTCATTCGCAAAATGCCAATAAGGTGCTGATAGTATAGTGCTGTTTCTGGAAATGTAGTAGATGGTTTGACATCGAGTACCACAATTTCTTTTCCCGCTTCCTCAGCAGCTTGTTTAAATAACTCAACGCGCTTGCTGTCGTTTTGTTTTAAAACAATTCCTTCTCGGCAAACGTAAAGCGGTTGGAAATTCCCTTCAGCTGTTGGATGCAAGACAGCGACAAAAGAAGCTACTTGTCGATCTTCTTTTACTGTTCGCAGCATAATAAGATGAGCAAGACGGTGTTTGTTGCTTTTGACAATCTCTAACAGCTCATAAATATCTGAATACCCTTCTCCGAGCTCAATAAAACGCTGAATCATATGTATTTCCCCCTTTATGTATTAAAAAAGCAAACTCACGTAGTTTAATGTATCACTGAATATTTTAAGAGTAAATAAAAAAATCCCTACAACTACTCATTGTAGGGCCCTTCAATAAAGGGGTGTAATCACCTCTGCGATTACAAGCACCTTGATGAAGGCAAAGGGAGAGGAGAAACCGGAGGAAGAACTTATGGGGAAACGTAAGTCTTCTCCGCGGTTGGCAACAACATCGGTTAGATGATGTTGTTACTAGTCAGTATGTCCGTTTTAAACGTTCATATACCTGTCTTGTGAAATTCACTTTTTCATACATAAAAGACTGATAACATGACAGAGAAAAAGGGTAAATTTACGTTTATTATGACATATTAAAGTAAAGGAAATCTTCTATGAACGAAATGCCGAATGATCTTCATAGGTGTATCTTCTAGAAAAGAATCAGTGTACCTAAGGACACGGTCATAAAAGTCCAGCATAAAAGCAAGCTGCTGGGTTATTGCACAGAATGTATACAGCATTGAATAAATTGAGGATTTTTGCTAGTCTTTGTAATTCAAAATATGTTAGGATAATGAAGAATAAGGAAGTAAAAGTAAGGTAGTGATAAGGATGAGAGTAGTAGCAGGTTTATATAAAGGCCATGCGTTAAAGGCGGTTCCAGGATACTCAACCCGCCCTACAACAGATAAGGTGAAAGAAGCTATTTTTAATATGATTGGACCGTTTTTTGAAGGTGGAACAGCTCTTGATTTGTTCGGTGGAAGCGGTGGCTTGGGAATTGAAGCTCTAAGCCGAGGAATAGATAAAGTCATTTTTGTGGATCGGGATGGCAAAGCGATTCAGACGATTAAAGCAAACTTAGCATCTTGCCGGTTAGAAGACCGCGCTGAAGTGTATCGAAATGATGCAGAACGTGCACTGAAAGCGATAAAGAAAAGGGAGCTGACTGTCGATTTACTTTTGCTTGATCCACCGTATAAAGCACAAAAGTTGAAAGCGCTTATCGAAACGGTAAGTGAAGAAAACCTTCTAGCAAAAACAGGAATTATTGTAGCGGAGCATTCTCATGATGTACAGTTAGATAATGAGATTGGTTTATTTGAAAAAATAAAAAGCGAAACGTACGGTATCATTGGTGTTTCTATTTATACATACAAAAAAGAAGAATCAGTTGAATAAATCAATGAGCTGTTAGATGTAGAAAGGGGATACGTATGGGCAGTATAGCTGTTTGTCCAGGAAGCTTTGATCCAGTTACAAATGGACATTTTGATATTATTAAACGAGGCGCAAATGTATTTGATACGATTTATGTGGTTGTTTTAAATAACTCTTCAAAAAGTCCTCTATTTACAGGGGAAGAGCGAGTAGCTTTGCTGAAAGAAGTAACAAAATCACTTCCTAATGTGGTAGTAGAGTCGTACAGCGGATTATTAATGGAATATGCAAAAGAAAAGCAGGCAAAAACCATTTTAAGAGGTTTGCGTGCAGTATCGGATTTTGAGTACGAAATGCAAATCACATCTGTAAATCGCGTATTAGATAAAGAAATCGAAACGTTATTTATGATGACAAATAATCAATACTCGTTTTTAAGTTCTAGTATTGTAAAAGAAGTAGCTAAATATGGCGGGAATATTTCTGAATTAGTTCCTCCCCCTGTTAGAGAAGCGCTTGCGGAAAAATTTGAACAGCTGTCTCAAAAATAAGATAAAAAAGAACGTGACGTTTTCTTTGCCGATAAGAAAACGTCACGTTCTTTTTTTTACTAGGAACGATGAAGAAACGTTCGTTTTGAATATATATAAATATAGCAGCACAGCGTAAAAATCGTTAAGAGCGGACCGTACACGTTTAGCCACTGCGATAGAATCGTAACGGACTCCAAGTGAGAAAAAACCGGCAGTGCTCCTTCAGATGCTTGAAAAGTAGTAATGGATTCTCGAAGAGGACCCCATAGAAAGATAGTGAATACTACCGCAAAACAGCCGTGAAAAATGCGTGCAATAAAAAATGGGAAAAATCGAATATCTGTTTCGGCGAGTATGCTAGCCACTTGTGCTTGAACGGAGAAACCGCTGAAGCCTAATACAAAGCTAACGATGATAATTTGATGAAACAGCAGCGTGTCTGGAGCTTCGCTTGCTAGACGGCTTCCTAGCGTGATTTCAAAAAGCCCTGAAATAAAGGGAAGGCTCAGTTCAGTCCCTATATGACACAGGGAAAATAAATAAGCTAGACCGCTGCTTAAAACGGCCGTGATATGAGTAACATATAAAAGTTTGTTTAATACAGAAAATAAAATGATAAAACCGCCAATCATTAAGAGAGATTGAACAGCAGAAGTAACCGCATCTCCTAGAAGCTTCCCGATAGGACGCTTATCTTTTAAACGCGTTTTATGCATTTCATGAAAAGCTAACGATAAAGAAGGTTTTTGAGTTACTTGTCCTTTCGGTTTTGCTGATCCATAAAAACGCATCACCAGCCCTACACAAATATTCCCTATGTAATGAGAGAGAGCTAATATGATACCGACAGCTGGATTGTGAAAAAAGCCAACTGCCACAGCTCCAAAAATAAAAATAGGGTTAGATGAGTTAGTAAATGATACGAGTCTTTCAGCTTCGATAGCTGTTAGCTGCTTTTCTTGACGCAGCCGGGAAGTGATTTTTGCACCTGAAGGAAACCCAGAAGCCATGCCCATTGCTAAAGCAAAACCCCCTACTCCAGGTACTCGGAATAAAGGCCTCATAAACGGCTCTAATAAGATCCCAATGAACTTCACTACGCCAAACCCAATAAGCATTTCTGAAACAATAAAAAAAGGCAGCAGAGAAGGAAAGACGACCTTCCACCATGTGTTGAGACCTCTTACTGAACCTTCTAGCGCTTCTTTTGGATATACAATAAGCGCAATAGCGAGAAGCGTTACGCTCGTCCCGAGCAGAAGTGTTTTCACCATTGATTTATTCAACGAACGATTCATCTCCTTTTCTAAGCTCACGTCATCTTGATATGAATGAAATGAGGAGTTTTAGGCAAATGTACAAGTTCTTCTATATATCAATATACGAAGCTATGCATCGACTTTATGCCTATGAGTAAGGAGAAAATAAATTCATATTGAATAAAAAGGCGTCTTGTCACATTTGGAAATACAATTCATATACATAAATCAATGCACTTCTAGGATAGTCAAGGAGTAAAAAAACGTATACGCAGCAAGCGAAGAGTAAGAATTTCTTAAAACAACCTTCAGTATAGTATAATGCTTAATAACCACCGTGTATTGAGTAAAACATATCTTTAGCTTCATACTAAATGAACAAATAGAAAATGAAGAATAGTCCTACCGAATACAGGGCAACAATGATAGAGAAGCTCATCAAATGTTTTTACATTTTTAGAAGTCTATAAGGTAAAACGAGGGGGCAGGTAAAGTGGAAAGCCCAAAAATAGGAGTTGCGTTAGGCTCAGGTGGAGCTAGAGGTTTTGCACATTTAGGAGTAATCAAAACGCTAACAGAAAATAACATTCCTATTGATTTTCTAGCTGGCAGCAGCATGGGAGCTTTAGTTGGTGCACTATATGCGTCAGGTATTGAACTGGCAACTCTTTATAAAATGGCGCTAACGTTCAAACGAAAGTATTATTTGGATTTTACCGTGCCTAAAATGGGATTTATTACGGGCAACAGAGTAAAATCGCTGGTTCGCACCTTTACGCAAAATAGAACTATTGAACAGCTATCTATACCGTTTGCCATTGTAGCGACAGATTTAAAAACAGGAGAGAAAGTGGTGTTTAAAAAAGGACCTATCGCTGAAGCGGTCAGAGCAAGCATTTCAATTCCAGGAATCTTTGCTCCCGAAGTAATTGATGGACGATTGCTTGTAGACGGGGGGGTAGTGGACCGTATTCCTGTGTCAGTTGTAAAAGAAATGGGATCTGATATTGTCATTGGAGTCGATGTATCAAAAGCGAAAGTGAATGCAGAAATCAGCTCCATTTTTGATGTCATTATGCAAAGTTTAGATATTTTGCAAGATGAGCTAGTAGCTCATCGGACCATTGCTTCAGACATTATGATTCGTCCTAATCTCGATACTTTTAGTTCCAGAGCGTTTACAAACATTCAAGAAATGATTTCAATTGGTGAACAAGCAGCACATGAGCAGTTGCCTTCTATCCTGCAAGCAATTGATCATTGGAAGGAGAACAAAAAAAGTGAAATCTAGAATTAGAATTTTGGTATATTTGGCTGTTATTGCAGTGGTGGCAATGCTTTGTTTTTATCCTTTGCCGTACTACATTACAAAGCCTGGAATGGCAGAAGAACTTGCGCCTATTATTAAGGTAGAAGATGGATACCATGAAAAAGGGACGTTTATGCTGACAACTGTAAGAATGGGCAGAGCAACTCCTCTTTCATATGGTCTTGCGAAAATACAGGACTTTCATGAAATTTTCCCTACAAAGCAAATTTTGCAGCAAGGTGAAAGCGATGAAGATTACTCGACAAGGCAATTACATATGATGGATACGTCAAAAAATGCCGCTATTTCAGTAGCATACGAAGCAGCTGGAAAGAGCGTTTCCTATCTCAATAAAGGCGTATATGTTACATATGTCGTAGAAAATATGCCTGCACATGGAAAACTTCATGTTGGAGATGTAGTGACGAAAGTAGACGAGAAAAAAATTCAAACTGCTGAGGACTTAATCAACTACGTATCGACTAAAAAAGCAGGAGATTCAGTATCAATTTATGTAAAAAGAGATGGCAAAGAAAGCAAACATACTCTAAAAGTTAAAGCATTCCCTGACGAGCCGAAACGAGTAGGCCTAGGAATTGCCTTAGAAACGAACCAAGAACTAAAAGTTAAGCCCGATATACATATTGATACTGAAAAAATAGGAGGGCCTTCAGCGGGACTGATGTTCTCGCTTGAAATTTATAATCAGCTTGTTAAAGAGGACATGACAAAAGGCCATCGCGTTGCAGGTACAGGGACTATCAATGATAAAGGAGAGGTAGGGCCAATCGGAGGTATTTCGCAAAAAATTGTAGCCGCAGATAAAGAAGGAGCAGAGATTTTCTTTGCACCAAATGAAAAAGGGGCTGCGGGCTCTAACTACCGAGAAGCAGTGAAGACGGCTAAAAAAATAGACAGTGATATGAAAATTGTACCCGTAGATTCATTTTCGGATGCGGTAACGTATTTAGAAAAGCTGAAACCATAAAAAAATCGTCTCTTGCAGACGATTTTTTTATGGCCAAATGATAGGAGGCTGCGTGTATTCTTGTTTCATAAATTGAGAGCGCAGAGGCTCTTGAAACGGCATACTATAAACATGTGTCGCTTTAATATCGGTATCAATTTCTTTTAGTTTACATTGCGATACAGTGGATACAATAGGAAGGGACAGCTTTTTCTTAATTGTTTTTAAATAGCCTTGTCCTGTCTTTGACATTCCCAATAAGCGAATGTAAGGATCAGCTTGTTGCATCTCACTTTTTGTTGTATTGGTTAAAAGGTGAACGCACATGCGCTGTAAACGGGTTCTCGTATATCGCTTCGTTTTAACATTTGTTAAAAAATCTTCAAATGAAGTAGCTGAAGAAATATAAGATAGGAGCCGATGTTCAATACCTTCTTCTATTTCATAAATACGCTGTAAGTCATAAAGCGGAGTAGTTAATAATTTGTATTTCAAAAATGGGAAATAATGCTCCCAATGATGAAACTGTCCGTGTGCTTGCTTGTAAGCTGTTAATTCATTTGCCGTACTAACTGGCATGTGCTTGCTCAGGTCCCCATGGCTGCTGCTGTCAAAAATAGCTTTACGTATGCTTGTAGCACTTGAAATAAAAGAGGAAGACAGGGAATCATCGTGATAATGTGATTGAATTCGGGTGATTGTATATGGTTTAATAGATGCATGCTGTTTTTTAATGGCAGCTACATAGCTCATTCCAAGCACATTATTTGGCTGAGATAGATCAATAGGAGCCTCCGTGAAAAGCTGTAAGAAAGCATTGGAAGCTGCTTTTGGATAACTGTTCCCTTTTTTCATCTCTTGTTGAATTAAAGCGGATAGTTCTGATTCATGAGCTTCGAGCAAATCAGCGGTGCGGGTAAATGAGTCAATATTGCCATTTTCGCTGCCAAAGCATACAAAGTCAGCGTGAAGGGATTCTAAAATAGAAATAGCGCCGCTTGCGAATGTTTCAGCTTTTTGAGTAGAAAAAGCATAGGGTAATTCAACGACTAAGTCTGCACCAGCGGCTAAAGCCATTCTTGTGCGGGACCATTTTGATACAAGAGCAGGCTCTCCGCGCTGCAAAAAGTGCCCGCTCATCACAGCAATCACACAATCTGCTCCGGTTTGTTGTTTCGCTTGCTGCAAATGATAAGCGTGTCCGTTATGAAAAGGATTATATTCGACAATTATTCCAACTGCTTGCATAATGTCTCCTTTTAATTTATTATTTTTAGTCTAGCTCTTTGTTTTAAAAACATTTTTTTATGAAAGTAAGAAATATTTACAAAAAAGCATATTTAAGTACATTATAGTGTAAAGAAAAAATATTGACAAATAATCTTGTGAAAGCTATAATAACCTTTGTTGCCTTGAGGTGATTAACAATGAAATGGACAATACATCAATTGTATCAGTTGCAAAATAAAGGTCTAACATTTGATGAAGTGATTGACGGCAAAGAGTTTATGAATGCTGATCCTCAAATTCGTAGAATGTCAGATGTAAACGTGAAAGGAAGAGCCGACATTAGCTCTTCGAAAGTAACGTTTCACCTTAAAATTTCAGGAGAAATGACGTTGCCTTGTGCTCGTACATTAGTTGACGTTCCGTATCCGTTTGAAATTAACGCAACTGAAACGTTTTTATTGAATGTGAATGCTGATTATGAAGAAGATGCTGAAGTACGCATTGTAGAGGGAGAAACGGTTGATTTACAACCTTTGATTCAAGAGTTAATTATTGTTGAAATTCCTCTGCAGGTATTTAGTGAAAATCAGCAAGCGGCAGGAGCAGCTCCACAGTCAGGAAAAGACTGGGAAGTTGTTACCGAAGAAGAAAAGCAGGAAAAAGTAGATCCCCGCTTAGCCGTACTCGAAAATTTCTTTAAAGACAAAAAGAAATAAAAATGCGAAGATCCGGCTTTCGGGCCTTCATATGATTTTAAAATTCTTTTAAGGAGGTGGGAATAATGGCTGTACCTTTTAGAAGAACATCTAAAATGAAGAAAAGAACGCGTCGTACGCACTTTAAATTACAAGTTCCTGGTATGGTAGAGTGCCCAAATTGTGGTGAAATGAAACTATCACACCGCGTATGTAAAGCTTGTGGTACTTACAAAGGAAATGACGTAGTAAGCAAATAATTGCTTATTTAAATAAAAGACCCTCTTAAGGGTCTTTTATTTTTTTTTGCCTTTTTTCCTTCTTTGCCCTTTGGAAGAGAAGGATTTTTCTTATAGAACAAGAACTCTTTTTAAATAAACAATTACTGTTGTAAAAGGATTCATACCTTGTCTATAGGGAGGAAAAAGCATGAAAAAAAGCGAGCTGTTTACTACAAGCCAAGGCATTGCTACGTTTGTGATTAATCGTCCTGAAAAGCGTAATGCCATTGATTATGATGTTATGAATGAACTGCAGCAAGCTGTAGATTATGTGAAACATGATCAGTTAGTAAAAGCTTTTGTAATTACAGGTGCTGGTTCAGATGCATTTTGCAGTGGAGGAGATTTAAGCGTATTTCATGAGCTAAAGACTTCGAAAGAGGCGTCTCAAATGTTAACGAAAATGGGGAAAATTCTTTATGAGATTTTAACACTCCCAAAACCAACAGTTGCTCTTTTGAATGGAACATCGGTTGGAGGAGGATGTGAGCTTGCGATTGCATGTGACTTCCGTATAAGTGCAACACATAGCGAAATGGGCTTTATTCAAGGGAATTTAGGAATTACAACAGGCTGGGGAGGAGGAACCATTCTTCTTGAAAAGCTGCGTTATCAAGAAGCGATGGAAATGATCTACAGTGCTCAGCTGTATGGAGTAGAACGAGCAAAGCAAATTGGATTTCTTTCCTATGTCACGTCGTTTAAAGAGCTAACTATGAGGTGTGAGGAGTGGTTAGCGCCTATCACTCATAAACCGACCCAGGTATTGCAAGCTTACAAAGAAATCGCTATTGAGAAATGGGAGCAAAGCCGGGTTTGGAATCGGATGGAACAAGAAATTCACCGCTGTTCGATATTGTGGGAGTCGCCTGAGCATGAAGAAGCGGTTCAAAAGGTCATCGTTAAAAAAACATAGTTATGAACTGCATTTCCATAGCAATATAGTTAATAAGCGAAAGATGAAAGAATCACGGGTTTCCCATTTTGCTTCAAAGTATATGAAAGATTTTCTTGATTGAGAAGAGGAACAATAGTCTATCTTATCTAGTAGGTGCATATTCATTTAATAAGTACGGATAAGGAGGGATAGAAAAATGACTTCTTCTCGTCAAGATGCATGGACTCATGATGAAGATTTATTACTCGCAGAAATTGTACTGCGTCATATACGTGAAGGTGGCACTCAGCTAGCTGCATTTGAAGAAGTGGGGAAGAAACTTACACGAACATCAGCAGCTTGTGGCTTCCGCTGGAATTCTTTTGTGCGCAAACAATACAAGACTGGTATTGATCTTGCGAAAAAACAGAGAAAAGAATTAAAAGCAAGAACTGTTTCAAAAGATGACGAGCAGCCTGCACGCTTATCATATATGGAAGCAGAGAAACATATTTCGCTTAATGAGGTAATTAAATATTTAGAAAATGTAGATCAAGGGCAAAGGCACTCGTCAGAGCTTCTCGAAGCTAATGAAGAACTGCAGCAAAAGATTGAACGTTTACAAGAGAAAGTAACGATTTTGGAAAAAGAAAAAAAAGCTTTGCAAAACAACTTGTTAATTGTGGAAGATGACTATAAAGCTCTTATTGAAATTATGGAGAGGGCTCGTAAAATGGTTGTATTAAAAGAGGATGAAAAAAGTAGAAAAGTGAAATTTCAAGTGGATAAAAATTTAAATTTAGAAAAAGTTCAAAAGTAAAGCGATAGTTTGAATGCTCCCTACTTCATGTTGATCATATATACCACATAGATATAAAATAAACAGCTGGAAATCAGCTGTTTATTTTTGTTCGCTTACACCATTTGGTAGCCAAATAAGAGGGTTTTCTCCCAAATCGCGATCGATATCATACGTTACAGGTACGAACCCCATTTTTGACCAAAAATCACTCGATTTTACTCGTGGGCTTGTTTTGATAGGTAATTGAAAGGATTTGGCATATTCAACGAGCGTTTGACCTAATCCTTTGCGCTGAAAATCACTGAGCACTTCAAGTTTCCACACTTCAATATACGTTTGAGGCGGCTCGAAATATTGATCGTACTGTTTGTTTCGCTTATAGAGACTCATACGAGCCACTAAGCTATTTCCAAAATAAATGCCGTAAAACGGAGAATTTATTTCATTATCGGAAATCTTAGCATGTAATTCTTCTAGCATTGAAAGTTCTTGAATGCCATATTCTTTGAATTTCTTGAACTCTTCTAGCGTTTTAAAATTAATTTTTAAATGCTTCACTTCGTAATTCATCCTATATCCCCCTTGTTATGTCTCCTTGCTAGGCGAACGAACTGGCTTGGTTCGTTCATCTAATATTATATAACAAAAATACAAAATATTCTGTTTTCATGATTGGTGAACGAATGTTCAATGCGCATAAAGAAAAATGAATTCTTTCAGTTAAATACGAAGAATACATTACTATAAGCATCAATTTTTAGAAAGGAAGCAAAAGGAAAGGGAGATTCAAATAGAAAGCGTTTTCAAAAATTGTAGAGGAGTTTTAAAATTATTGTAGAATTATATGGGGGAAAGTAGAAATTTGAGGAAAGGGGAGAGAAAGGTGAAAAAAATACTGATTGCAAATCGAGGAGAAATTGCTCTTCGTATTATTCATACATGCAAACAAATGGGCATTGAAACGGTGGCTGTCTATTCCGATGCAGATGCAGAACTTCCTTATGTTCAAGCGGCTACAAAAGCACGTCGAATTGGAGAGCCTCCTGTGCAAAAGTCATATTTGAATGTAGAAGAATTGCTGCGAATTAGTCATGAAGAAAAGGTAGATGCCATTCATCCTGGATATGGATTTTTATCGGAAAATAGTGCATTTGCTAAAAGAGCGATTGATGAAGGTTTTTGTTTTATCGGTCCTTCTCCCGAAATCATTTCGATGATGGGCGACAAAATTGCTGCTCGTGCCGCGATGAAAGAAGCGGGTGTACCTGTTGTCCCCGGCAGCCAAGGCGATGTGACGTCAGTTGAAGAGGCTTGTAAAGTAGCGAGTCTAATTGGATATCCCGTTATGTTAAAAGCAAGCGGAGGCGGCGGAGGAATTGGGATGGTGCGCTGCGATAACGAAGAAGCAGTAAAACAAGTGTATGCCTCAACAAAAGCAAGAGCAAAAGCATATTTTGGTCAAGAAGGAATGTTTATTGAAAAGCTTATCACAAATGCAAAACATATCGAAGTACAGGTGTTTGGAGATCAGCATGGTAATGTCGTTCATCTTTTTGAACGCGATTGTTCCGTACAAAGAAGAAATCAGAAAGTGATTGAAGAAGCCCCTGCGCTTTCTTTAAAAGAAAGTACGCGACAAGCCATGCAAAACCAAGCCGTTCAAGCGGCTAAAGCAATCGGATATTATAATGCAGGTACGGTGGAGTTTATCGTGGATGAAGACGAAAATTTTTATTTTCTTGAAATGAACACGCGGCTGCAAGTTGAGCATCCGATCACCGAGCAAATTGCAGGGGTCGATTTAGTTAAGTGGCAGATCTTAGCTGCGCGCGGAGAAAAGCTTCCTCGTGTGCAAGAGGAAATAGCAGCAAATAACTATGCCATTGAATTTCGAATTTATGCAGAAGATCCGTTTACTTTTTTACCGGCTCCAGGAAAAATTACGGGTTATCACTTGCCAGAGCGAACCTATGCGCGCGTAGACAGCGGCTACAGTGATATGAATGCGGTTACACCTTTTTATGATCCAATGATTGCAAAAGTTATCATTACTGGTCGTACGCGTTCAAATGCAATTGAACTAGCTAAATCATATTTTACGGAAGCTGTTGTAGAGGGAATCAAAACGAATATTCCTCTATTTAAGCAGTTGTTAAATGAAGAGTTATATGAAAAAGGCACCTATAACACATCGTTATTATCAACAGTATTAAATAAAGGAGGAGCACCACAATGAGTGAAATCAAAGCGACAATGGCAGGCATGGTATTTAATGTGTTTGTTCAGCAAGGTGCAAGTGTAGCCAAAGGAGAAGTTGTTGTTGTATTAGAATCTATGAAAATGGAAATTCCTATTGAAAGCGATCAAGCTGGTATTGCAGAGACTGTCCATATAGCCGTGGGGGATTTTGTGAACGAAGGCGACGTTTTGGTGACTATTTCATAACTCATAAAGGAGAGATATCATGATACATACAGGTGAATCTCAGAAAAAATATGATGAAAATCGTCAAAAAGTAGAGCGTGGCAACGCGGAGAAGTACAAAGAGAAACTTGCAACACAACAGAAGCTTTTTGTAAGAGATCGTTTAGCGCTTTTATTTGATGACGGGAAATATGAAGAAGACGGCATGTTTGCAAATAATAAAGCCGAAGGGTTGCCGGCAGACGGTGTTGTAACTGCAATTGGAAAAGTAAACGGTGAAACGGTTTGTGTAATGGCTAATGACTCTACTGTAAAAGCAGGGTCTTGGGGGGCCAGAACAGTAGAGAAAATTATTCGGATTCAAGAAGTAGCAGAAAAACTGCATGTGCCTTTGCTGTACCTAGTGGATTCTGCAGGAGCACGTATTACGGATCAATTAGATATGTTTCCAAACCGCCGAGGCGCTGGACGGATCTTTCACAATCAAGTAAAACTTTCCGGCGTCATTCCTCAAATTTGTTTGCTTTTCGGTCCGTCAGCAGCTGGAGGGGCATATATCCCTGCATTTTGTGATATTGTTGTGATGGTAGATGGAAACGCTTCTATGTACTTAGGTTCGCCGCGTATGGCCGAAGCTGTTATTGGAGAAAAGGTTACGCTAGAGGAAATGGGAGGAGCACATATGCACTGCAGCATTAGCGGATGTGGAGATGTGTTAGCTTATTCTGAAGAAGAAGCTATTTCGTATGCCAAATCTTATTTAACCTACTTTCCACAAAACTATCAAGAGAAGCCTAAAGTACAAAAAGCTAAAGAGCCTAAGCAGACAAAGGATTTAGTAGAACTAATTCCGGAGAATCAAAATGTTCCATTTGATATCTATGAAGCAATTGATACCCTTATTGACGAAGGGAGCTTCTTTGAAGTGAAAAAACTGTTTGCCGCCGAATTGGTAACAGGGCTTGCACGAATAGATGGAAAAGTAGTAGGGATTATTGCCAATCAGCCGAAGGTCAAAGGAGGAGTGCTGTTTGTAGATTCAGCAGATAAAGGCGCAAAATTTATTCAACTGTGCGATGCCTTCCATATTCCTTTGCTATTTTTAGCGGATGTACCTGGATTTATGATTGGAACCAAAGTAGAAAGAGCAGGCATCATTAGACATGGAGCAAAATTGATTGCAGCGATGAGTTCAGCTACAGTTCCTAAAATTTCCGTAGTCATGCGCAAAGCTTATGGCGCAGGGCTTTACGCTATGGCTGGTCCAGCTTTTGAACCGGATTGCTGCCTTGCATTACCTACTGCTCAAATTGCCGTAATGGGTCCTGAAGCGGCAGTAAATGCCGTCTATTCTAATAAAATTAATGAAATTGAAGATCCCAAAGAGCGGTTTATGTTTGTCAAACAGAAACAGCAGGAGTATAAAGAACACATCGATATCTATACGCTGGCTTCTGAACTTATTATTGACGACATCGTTCCTGCTAACGAACTGCGTCAAACTTTAATTGATCGCTTTCGATTATATGAAACAAAGAATGTGACCTTTAGCCGTCGTAAACATCCGGTGTATCCCGTATAATAGAAAAAAACGGGATCACTCTAAATAATTTACAACAAGCCCGGTGATTTTTAATCACACGGGCTATATGAATAGGTAAAATTTAAAGAATGCATTTAATTCAAAGCATTTTTTTGCTAAAATGAAACTCAATAATAGAAAGAGGAACAAAAAATACGATGAAAACTATAGGTATTATTGGAGGCGGATCATTAGGTCTGTTGTTTAGCGCGTATTTATCAGATTGTTATGATGTAACCTTGTACACGAAAACAAAAACTCAAGCAAAGTGTATTAACGAGAATGGAATTACCTTACATAGACAAGGGGAACATCACACTAAAAAAGTCAGTGCTATCCCTCTGGAAAAAAACATAAAAGAAGCAGATTTAATCATTATTACTGTAAAACAGTATCATTTAAAAGAGATAATTCCTTTTATCCAAACCCTTACTATACATACTCCCCTTTTGTTTATCCAAAACGGTATGAGCCATATTGAAATTCTCAAAAATCTCCCGCAGCGCACTCTCTATTTGGGTACAGTTGAACACGGGGCAATGCGTACAAATATGGATAGCGTCCATCATACAGGAATAGGAACAACCCGTATTGCTTCGTACAGAGGAGAAATGGAGTCTATCTTGCCAATTGTGAATTTTCCTTGGGTGATTGAAACAGATTGGTATGCGATGCTGGTGAAGAAATTAGTTGTAAATGCGCTCATCAATCCTCTTACGGCGCTGTATCGGGTAAAAAATGGGCAGCTGATTCACAACAGCTACTTTTATAAAACGATGCGTCTATTGTTTGAAGAGATTGCGTCTGTGTTAAAACTGGATTCAGCTTTTAATTATTGGGAAAATGCGCTGGGGGTTTGTTCACGCACGAGTACAAATCAATCTTCTATGCTAAAAGATATACAGGAGGGGCGGCAAACAGAAATTGATGCTATTTTAGGCTATATCCAAACACAAGCTGCTGAAAAAAGAACGTCGACGCCTATTGTTGACTTTTTATATGGGTCAATAAAAGGAATCGAAGAAGAAAAGGGTGATTAACATGGGAAGTTTTATTGCTGGAGTTTTTGCGACGTTTGTCACTCTGCCGCTCGTTGGTTTTTTTATTCTATACATGCTTTTACGCAAACTGACGAAAAATAAAAGGAAATCTGTCCACATAGCAACGTACATTACTACGGTTTTTCTTATTTTATCCGTGCATTATGCAGCTGTGGAAATTTTCGGGCACTCTTTTTTGTGGTTGATTGCGTTAGTCCTTTTAGTTGTAGCAATGATTATGATGTTTGTACATTGGAAAGTCAAACATGACTTAGAAATGAAGCTTATTGCGAAAGGGTTCTTTCGGATGAATTTTGTTTTGTTTCTTATTGCACATATTGTATTAAATATAGGTGGAATCGCTTTTCGTATTTCCTCTCTGTAAAGCATGTTACTAGACGTGAGCAGTTACATTATGGATAATGAAGCTATATGTAGAGAATATAAGTATTAGGAAAAGAAAGGAAGTTCTTTCATGGAGATTACAGACGTCTCTTTAAAGGCGGGAAACAAACTAACGAACGATTACATAAAAGGTGAAAAGCAAGCACTTTCCTTTTTTCATTATAATATACACGAAAAAGACGTATATGAAAAACGTTTAGCGGATGTTCAAAAGCAGTCTTATCCAAGAGAACAGCTTGCTGAGTATCTGCTTGATTTTAATAAGCGCTACGGAGCATCTTCTAAGACGATTGAAAATATTGAAAAGCTAAAAGATCCTAACAGCGTAGTGGTCGTTGGAGGTCAGCAAGCGGGGCTGCTTACGGGTCCTTTGTACACCATTCATAAAGTGATTTCAATTGTGCTCCTAGCTAAACAACAAGAGGAAGCTTTAAACGTGCCCGTGCTTCCGGTGTTTTGGATTGCTGGAGAAGATCATGATTTTGCTGAGATCAACCATGTATACACAGAGCATAAAAACCAGCTTTTAAAGAAAACGCTAAAGCATTCTTTAAAGAAAAAGCAAATGGTTTCTCAAATCGAACTAGACCATGAAGCCTGTAGAAGCTGGGTTCGTGATGTATTTCAAACGTTTAACGAAACGGCGCATACAAACCAGGTATTACACTTTGTTTTAGAGGCGTTAGATAAATCACGTACCTATGTCGATTTCTTTGCTCATTTGGTTACCACAATGTTCGCAGAGTCAGGTCTTATTTTAATGGATGCAGCCTCTAAAGAAGTGCGCAGCATTGAATCTTCTTTCTTTGTGACGTTAATTGAACAAAATGACAAATTATCGTCAGCGGTTATGGAACAGCAAACAGAGATTCAAAAACAATACGGACGAATGATTGAAGTGGGAGAAGAAACGGCTCATCTCTTTTATTCACACAACGAAAACAGAGTACTTTTAGAAAGAGATGCAGAACAAGAGCAGTTTGTTGGAAAGCAAAATGAACTCGCGCTGTCTAAAGAAGAGCTGGTTCAAATTGCTAAACAAACGCCTGAGCTTCTTAGTAACAACGTTGTGACTAGACCCCTTATGCAGGAGTACTTACTTCCTACCCTTGCGTTTATTGCAGGTCCCGGGGAAGTAGCGTATTGGGCAGAGCTTGAAAAAGCATTTTCTTTATTTAGCTTTAAAATGCCTCCCGTGGTCCCTAGGTTATCCTATGCAATCGTAGAAAGACATATCGAGAAGTATATGGATGAACTTCAGTTAGACCTTTCGAACGTAGTGAACGAAGGCGTAGATGCAGAGAGGGAGCACTGGCTTAAGACGGAAGTTCACAACCCATACGAAATGTATTTTGAAAAAGCGAAAGAAGATTTCGAAAAAATTCATAAAACTCTTCGTGAAAATATTCAAAAAGAAGACAAAACATTTGATGAAGTCATGCTTAAAAATCGAGCGATTATTCAAAAGCAGTTTGAAACCATTCAAAAGATTGTCGAATCCAAACAGCTAATTAAGCACGATGTGAAGCATTCAAAATATGCTCAAATTGAACTTGCTCTTCGTCCCTACAATGCTCCACAAGAACGCATGTGGAATATTATGTATTATTTAAACGGTTATGGTATGCAATTTGTGTCAGATTTACTAAGTGCTGAAGTCGAATTAAATCACCAGTTAAAAGTCTGTTATGTCTAATAAAATCCTGCTGAAAAGCAGGATTTTTATTTTGGAAAAGAGAAAAAGTCTACAAGGTGAATGTTAACCAATTGAATCCTTATAAGGTATTTATTTCTAATTTTTCAAAAAAACCTTATATTCCTTACATTTTATTCTACGAATATGTCCTACTTTTAACAAAATGACACTATTTGTGACAAAAAGACAAAATTCTACTTAATTCTTATATAAATAGCTGAAATAATGTTGAACTTTGATATATAATATAAACGTGTATATATATCAAAGAAAAACACCGTTTTTTGCTTTTTGTATACATAACTAAGTAGTTTAGAAAGAAGTAGGTGTCATAATGTTTAATCACACAACTGTTTTGCTTAAAGAAGCAGCGGAAGGCTTAAATATTAAGCCGGATGGAGTATATGTCGACTGCACGCTTGGCGGAGCAGGTCATAGTGAATATATCGTAAAACAGCTATCAGAAAAAGGGAAATTAATTGCGTTTGATCAAGACGATGTCGCTCTTGCAAATGCAAAAGAGAAATTGGCCCCGTATCTAGACAGAGTTATTCTAATCAAAAGTAATTTTCGCTATTTAAAAGAGCAGCTAATGAAACATGGAATTGAAGAAGTAGACGGAGTATTGTTTGACCTCGGAGTCTCGTCTCCTCAGTTGGATACACCAGAGCGAGGGTTCAGCTTTCATCATGATGCCCCGCTTGATATGCGCATGGATCAAAACTCAATGTTTTCTGCGTACAACGTAGTAAATGAATGGCCTTATGAAAAACTTGTAAAAATCTTTTTCCAATACGGAGAAGAAAAGTTTTCGAAACAAATTGCCCGCAAAATTGAAGCGTATCGAGAGTCTAAACCAATTGAAACAACGCTAGAGCTGGTTGATCTTATTAAAGATGGTATTCCAGCGCCAGCTAGACGAACGGGTGGACATCCGGCAAAACGAATTTTCCAGGCTATTCGAATTGCTGTAAATGATGAGCTTCAAGTATTTGAAGATGCAATTGAACAGGCTATGGATGTGATCAAAAAAGGTGGACGTGTAAGTGTTATTACCTTCCACTCACTTGAAGATCGAATTTGTAAAGTTGCGTTTAAAAATGCAAGCACGGTTCCGCAGCTTCCGCATGGACTGCCAATTATTCCAGAAGAATTTAAACCTAAAATGAAAGTTATTACAAGAAAACCTATTTTACCTTCAGAAGAAGAGATAGAAGAAAATAAGCGCGCGCGTTCGGCAAAGCTTCGAATTGTTGAGAAATTAGTGTAATTAAAGGGTTTTATCAAAGAGGAGGGGACGAGAATGAACAATGTAGCATACAAAGTAAGAGAGCAAGATCAGCAGCAGAAGCAGCAAAAGACGGTACGTCAAGTTGTTCGGAAGACAAAAAGAAAAATCACGGTTGGTGAAAAAATTGTGTATTCTGGATTTGTCGCACTCATGCTGTTTGGGTCTGTGCAAATCATTTCAAATCAATCTTCGCTTTATAGCATCAGTGAAGAAGTGCAATCACTCGATGGAAAGATTGACAAGCAAGAAGCAAAAAACAATGAGTTAAAATTACAGGTAACAGAGTTAAGTGCATACGATCGTATTTGGACAAAAGCAAAAGAACTTGGACTAAAATTGAATGAAAATAACGTAAAAGTCGTTAACGATTAATTGCGATGACTACGCCAAGAAAAAATAGCAATATTAGTACAGGAGCAGCAATATTAATTTTAATATTTGCATTGCTCTTTTTTGTATTAGCCATCAGGTTCTTTTACATCCAAGCGACGGGCAAAGCAGACGGAGAAGCTTTAGCCGAAATTGCACAAAAACAGCATACGCGAACGTCTAAAATTGAAGGACAGCGCGGTACGATTTACGATCGAAACGGAGAAGCAATCGCCCAAGACACGGGTGCTTATACGGTTGTGGCGATTTTAGATAAAAAACAAACAAAAGACAAAGATCATCCGCAGCACGTGGTAGACCCTGAAAAGACGGCTGAAAAATTAGCCCCATTATTAAAGATGGACGAATCAAAAATTGACAGCATGTTAACAAGAGGAATTAAAAGGGGAGCATTCCAAGTCGAACTTGGTCCCGGAGGCCGTGACATTGATAACGTGCTAAAGCAAAAAATTGAAAAACTAAATCTCCCAGGCATCACGTTTTTACGCGATTCGAAGCGCTTCTATCCAAACGGTGTATTCGCCTCAAGTATTTTAGGATACGCACAAAAAGATGATACGGGTAAAATCGTAGGGAAAATGGGAATTGAAAAAGTATTTGATAAGCAGCTTTCTGAAGAAGATGGATATGTAAAATACGAAGCTGCTAAAAATGGAATTAAGCTTCCGGATCCAAAAGAGTCAATTGTAGCTCCAAAAAATGGAGACAGCGTCACGCTTACAATTGATGAAAAAATTCAAACGTTTTTAGAGGATGCAATGACAGCTGCTGCTAAAGAATATAAACCAGAAGAGCTAATGGCAACGGTAGTGAATCCGAAAACCGGTGAAATTTTGGCAATGTCAAACCGCCCTTCATTTGACCCAAATATTCGTGATATCACGTCTTATCGTAATCCGTTTGTCGAAAACAGCTATGAACTTGGTTCAACGATGAAAATCTTTACGCTAGCAGCCGCGATTGATGCAGGGGTCTATAACGGCGAAGACCGCTATCAGTCGGGATCTTATAAAGTAACGAAAAACAGCGTTCCGATTAACGATCACAACGGCGGAGTCGGCTGGGGTGCTATTACATTTAATGAAGGAATTCAAAGGTCTTCAAATGTAGCGGTTGCCATTTTAGCCAATGAAAAATTAGGTACCGACCGTTTGTATAAATACTTGGACAAGTTTGGCTTTATGGATAAAACGGGAATTGACTTGCCAAACGAAGCTTCTAGCAAGTTAGTGACGAAGTACCCGAGAGACCGCGTAACCACTGCGTTTGGACAGGCGTCTGCTTTTACGCCTATTCAAGAAATTCAAGCGGCTACTGCGATTGCAAATGACGGGAAAATGATGAAGCCTTACGTGATTAAACAAGTAGTCGATGAAACAAATAAGAAAACGATTAAGAAAACAAAACCTACCGTAGTAGGACAACCTATTTCTAAAAAAGCAGCGAACGAAACGCTAGATATTTTAGAAACCGTTGTTTCTTCTGATGACGGAACAGGGAAACCTTACGCGATTGAAGGATACGATGTCGCTGGAAAGACGGGAACAGCTCAAATCCCTGGTCCTAACGGAGGCTACTTGCATGGACACGGGAAAAATTTCATTTCCTTTATGGGCTTTGCACCTGCTAAAGATCCAAAGCTGCTTGTCTATGTAGCCGTTAAAAATCCAACTCTCACGCCTCAAGAGACGGGTACTGCACCGCTTACAGCCGTATTTAATCCGGTGATGAAAAACAGCCTGCAGTACTTAGGGGTGGAGCCTGAAAAAACAGACGAAGATGGAAAGAAAACAGAAGAGAAAAAGGTAGATTCAGAAATTACGCTTAAATCTTACGTTAACGAATCAGTTGACAGTGCCGTGAAAGACTTAAAACAAAAAGGACTTGTTCCTGTTGTAATAGGTAAAGGAGATACGGTAGAAAGCCAATCACCTACTTCTGATACCATTGTCACTGGTCAACGCGTGTTCATTAAGACAAATGGAAAAGCCACAATGCCTGATTTAACAGGTTTTTCACATCGTGATGTTATTCGCTTTAGTGAATTTGTCAACGTTCGACCTAGCGCACTTGAAAATGGTTATGTTGTAAGTCAAAGTATTAAAGCAGGCGACCCGCTAAAAGCAGGAACGTATCTGAAAGTGGAACTTGAAACGCCTAAAGAGTTTTCAAGCACGTTAAATAAGTTAAAAGAAACGGAAAAAAGTGATTCTGATAGTAAAAAAGACGATAAGCAACTTGACTAGAAAATAAGTTCTAGTGAATCCTGTACAAGCATATATTGGAACGAGCCGATTCAGAGGAGGTTCTAATATATGCGGGTATCAGGAGTCACAGTTCGTAAAAGGCTAGCCATTGTTTTGTTTGTCGGTTTTATTGTGTTTTTGATTATTGATACAAGGCTTGGATATGTACAGTTGCTGACTGGGGATACGCTAACTGAAAAAGCCAAAGACTTATGGAGTCGGAATATTCCTTTTGAACCTGAAAGAGGAAAGATACTAGATCGCAATGATGTGGCACTTGCTACAAATAAAAGTGCACCGACCGTTTTAGTTATGCCAAGACAAGTTGAAAATCCAGCTGTTACGGCTGAAAAGTTAGCAAAAGTGCTGGGAGCATCAAAAGAAAAAGTATATGAACAAATAACAAAAGCTTCTTCTAGCGTATATTTGCGTCCTGAAGGAAGAAAAATTTCACATGCGAAAGCAAATGAAGTGCGAAATTTAAATTTAAAAGGCGTATATATAGCTGAGGATTCGAAGCGGTACTATCCGTTTGGAAGTTATTTGTCGCATGTATTAGGCTTTGCGGGAGTAGATAATCAAGGGTTAACAGGCCTTGAATTATATTATGATAAAGAGCTAAAAGGACAAAAAGGTTCAGTTAAATTGTATTCTGATGCTAAAGGTAAAAAGATGCCCAATATAGCCGATGACTACACAGCACCTGTGGACGGGCTGGATTTGAGATTGACCATTGATTCACGTGTGCAAACGATCATGGAGCGTGAGTTGGATAATGCTCAGACAGCTTATAATCCAGATGGTATGATTGCCATTGCCATGAATCCTAAAAACGGTGAAATTTTAGGTATGTCAAGTCGTCCGGGCTTTGATCCTACGGATTTTAAAAATGTGAAGCCTGAGGTGTATAATCGCAATCTTCCAATCTGGAGCGTATATGAGCCCGGATCAACGTTTAAGATTATTACACTGGCAGCTGCTCTTGAAGAAAAGAAAGTGGATTTACTAAAAGATCAATTTTACGATGATGGAGCCGCGGAAGTTGGCGGAGCGAGACTTCGCTGCTGGAAAAAAGGCGGACATGGACAGCAGTCTTTTTTAGAAGTTGTACAGAACTCATGTAACCCTGGTTTTGTGGAGCTTGGGGAACGTTTAGGAAAAGAGAAATTGTTCAAATACATTAAAGAATTTGGCTTTGGTCAAAAAACAGGTATTGATTTACAAGGGGAAGCAAAAGGAATTTTGTTCCCGCTTGAGCGAGTAGGGCCGGTTGAACAAGCTACAACAGCTTTTGGGCAAGGGGTTGCTGTTACGCCTATTCAACAAGTAGCTGCTGTTTCAGCAGCCGTAAACGGTGGAACGCTTTATGAACCTTATATTGCCAAAGAGTGGGTAGATCCAACTACCGGAAAAGTTGTAAGCAGTCATAAGCCGGTTGCTAAGCGAAAAGTTATTTCCGAGGAAACGTCTAAGCAAGTGCGTTTTGCTCTTGAAAGTGTAGTAGCACAAGGAAGCGGAAAAGGAGCTTTTGTGGAAGGGTACCGCGTTGGAGGAAAGACGGGTACTGCGCAGAAAGCTCAAAATGGAAAGTATTTAAAAAATAATCACATCGTTTCTTTTATCGGTGTTGCACCAGCAGATAACCCTGAAATTGTCGTGTATGTTGCGGTTGATAATCCAAAAGGCACCATTCAGTTTGGTGGAGTTGTAGCAGCTCCGATTGTAGGTAAAATGATTGAAGACAGTTTGCGTGTGATGGACGTTAAACCGCGTAAAGGACAAATTGAAAAAGAGTTAACGTGGCTGGACACACCAATGATAAAAGTACCAAATGTCGTAGGAATGTCAAAAAAAGAGTTACAAGAACAGCTACTTAATTTAAAATTAGATGTGAGTGGCGAAGGAGATAAAGTGGTCAAGCAGTCTCCTGCAGCCGGAACGAAAGTTAAAGAAGGCGAAACGGTTAGAATTTATATGGGAAAATAAAAATCTCTATAAACCACTATTCTTCCTTGCATGATAATCAGCAGGTTACTCTGCGTGTGAACATGAAATCAACAAATAAGCCTTGGGGGTGTTCCCTCCGGGCTTCTTTTTCTGTAAAATGTAATAGGTTAGGTGCTAGAAAAAGAAGAATAGTTGCCATAGCGTCTTATAACAAACGTTTCACTTTACAAATAGAGAGGACATGGTAGGAATGGATTTACGAGAACTACTAACACATTTACATGATTTTGTTCAGCTTCCTGAACAGAATATTGATATTACGTCAATTGAAATGGATTCAAGAGAAGTTAAGCCCGGAGCATTGTTCATTTGTATAGACGGCTATACAGTTGATGGCCATAGCTTTGCACAGATGGCTGTGGAAAAAGGGGCAGTAGCAATCTTAGCGGAAAAGCCTGTGGATGTAGAAGTACCTGTTGTACGCGTAAAGAGTACAAAACGAGCAATGGCAGTGCTAGCGGATGCTTTCTACAATCAGCCCACACAAAAAATGCATTTAATTGGTGTAACAGGCACAAATGGAAAAACAACGATTACACATTTAATTGAGCATATCTTTAAATCACAACATAAAAAGACGGGTCTAATTGGAACGATTGAAATTCGTATTGGTGATACGTCTTATGATGTGAAAAACACAACGCCTGAATCGCTTACGCTCCAAAAAACATTTCACCAAATGGTGGAAGAGAATGTAGAAGTAGCGATGATGGAAGTATCATCTCATGCACTTGACTTAGGACGCGTACACGGGTGCGACTTTGACGTGGCAGTATTTAGTAACTTAACGCAAGATCACCTGGACTATCATCATACAATGGAAGATTATCGTCGTGCGAAAGGGTTGCTATTTGCACAGTTAGGAAACGCTTATAACCATAATCGTCCTAAATTTGCTGTTCTTAATGCTGATGATGCGGCAACCGAGGAATATATTAAAAACACGGCTGCTACAGTGATTACCTATGGCATTGACCGTGACAGTGATATTCGTGCAACAAATATTCAAATTACAAACAGCGGCACAACGTTCGACTTGACAACACCGACAGAAACGGTTCGTGTAGAAATGAAGCTTATTGGGAAATTCAGCGTCTACAACGTATTAGCGGCTACGGCTTCATGTTTAGTGTCAGGTATTCCTCTGTCAGTTATTGTCGAGGAAATAAAAGTGTTAGAAGGCGTGTCTGGGCGTTTTGAAGTGGTTGATGCGGAGCAAGATTTTACGGTTATCGTTGATTATGCCCACACGCCGGACAGCTTAGAGAACGTGTTAAAAACTGTAAAAGAATTCGCAAAACGCAATATATATGTTATTGTTGGTTGTGGCGGAGATCGAGATCGTACAAAACGACCAATCATGGCTCGGATTGCAGCTGAATACAGTACACAAGCTATTTTGACATCTGATAATCCACGAAGTGAAGATCCATTGGCTATTTTAAAAGATATGGAAGAAGGTTTGGATACAGATAACTATGTGACGATTGCTGATCGTGCAGAAGCTATTCGCTATGCAGTGGAAGCAGCGCATGCAGATGATGTTGTTGTCATTGCTGGAAAAGGGCACGAGACCTATCAAATTATTGGTAAAAAAGTATTTGATTTTGACGATCGAGAAGTAGCACGCAAAATGATTGAGGAGCGAAAGTAGTAATGAAATGGGTAGAGAACAAAATGAGTCGGAATGAGTTGGAAGTTAAGGAGGGAACATCGTGCTAGAACAATCAATTTTATTGACAATCGGCGTAGCCTTTTTGATTACGGTTGTATTGTCGCCGATTTTTATTCCCTTCTTAAGAAGATTAAAGTTTGGTCAAAGTATTCGTGATGAAGGCCCGAAATCTCACCAGAAAAAATCAGGTACACCTACAATGGGCGGTATCATGATTTTATTATCTATTATTGTGGCAACTCTTATTATGGTCAATCAGTATGCAGAACTTACATATAAGACGTTTCTATTATTATTTGTCACAATCGGATTTGGTTTATTAGGATTTTTAGATGATTTTATAAAAGTAGTGTTAAAGCGTAACCTTGGATTAACATCTAAACAAAAGTTTTTAGGTCAGGTTGTCATTTCAATTATTTTTTACTTTATTGCAAGACAGTTTGAGTTTTCAACTGAAGTGACGATTCCTGGAATTAAAGACCCAATCGATTTAGGTTGGTTTTATGTTGTTTTCCTCATCATCTGGCTTGTTGGTTTTTCAAACGCGGTTAACTTAACGGATGGATTAGACGGACTTGTATCTGGTACAAGTGCGATTGCTTTTGGTGCATTTGCAGTTCTTGCCTGGAATGCAGAGCAGTTTGAGCTATCTATTTTCTCAGTTGCTGTAGTAGGAGCTGTGTTAGGATTTTTAGTTTTTAATGCCCATCCTGCAAAAGTATTTATGGGAGATACGGGTTCTTTAGCGCTAGGAGGAGCTATCGCTACGGTGGCTGTCTTAATGAAAATGGAATTCTTGCTTGTTATTATCGGTGGTGTGTTTGTTATTGAAACACTATCTGTTATTATTCAAGTCGCATCTTTCAAAACAACAGGAAAACGTGTGTTTAAAATGAGCCCGCTTCATCACCATTACGAGCTAAGCGGCTGGTCGGAATGGCGCGTAGTTATGACTTTTTGGGCTGTAGGACTATTATTTGCAATGCTTGGAATTTATATCGAGGTGTGGATTTAAATGAAATCAGTCAATACGTATCAAGGTAAACAAGTACTTATTTTAGGATTAGCCAAGAGCGGTTTAGCAGCCGCTCAGTTAGTTAAACAGCTTGGTGCTAAAGTAGTCGTTAATGATCAAAAACCGTACGAAGAGAACGTAGCAGCACAGGAATTAGAAAAAACGGGCATTGAAGTTGTCTGTGGACATCATCCGCTTGAGCTTTTAGACAAAGCGGATGTTATTGTAAAAAACCCTGGGATTCCGTATTCAAATGTTTTATTGCAAGAAGCATTAAAGCGAAATATTCCGATTTTAACAGAGGTAGAATTGGCTTATGAAATTAGCGAAGCTCCTTTTATTGGAATTACGGGAAGCAATGGGAAGACAACAACAACAACGCTAATTTATAAAATGTTAGAAGAAGATCAAAAGCAGCCGTTGATTGCTGGAAATATTGGAACAGTAGCTTGTGAAGTGGCGCAAAAAGCAACAAAGGACAATGTAATTGTAACGGAGCTTTCTTCTTTTCAGCTGATGGGAATTGAAAAATTCCGTCCGAAAATCTCTTTATTATTGAATTTGTTTGATGCTCACTTAGACTATCATGGCACAAAAGAGGAATATATCAAAGCGAAAGCAAATCTCTTTAACAATCAAACAAGTGAAGACTTTGCCGTTATTAATGCGGATGATGAGCTAGTGATGAAAGCTAGTGCAGATGTTAAAGCGACAAAAGTACCTTTTTCTGTTACAGCTCAAACGACAGAAGGAGCGTATATTAAAAACGAAACGATTTTCTTTAAAGATGAAGAAGTGATGTCGTTAAAAGATGTGGTGCTGCCAGGCAAACATAATCAAGAAAACATTTTAGCAGCTGTATCCGTTGTGAAGCTGTACGGCTGTTCAAATGAAGCTATCTACCGCGTGCTCACAACGTTTGCTGGTGTTAAACATCGCGTTCAATATGTCACGACAATCAACAAACGTAAGTTTTATAATGACTCTAAAGCTACGAATATGCTTGCTACAAAAGTAGCTCTTTCCGCTTTTTCGCAGCCGACGATTCTACTTGCAGGTGGACTCGATCGCGGCAATGAGTTTGATGATTTAAAAGAAGAGTTTAAAAATGTGAAAGCTGTGATTACGTTTGGTGAAACGGCTCCTAAAATTGAACGCGTAGCAAAAGAAGCGGGAATACAAATTGTAAAACGTGTCGATAATGTTAAACAAGCAGTTTCAGAAGCATATGCTTGTTCAGATGAAGAAGATGTTATTTTATTATCTCCTGCTTGTGCAAGCTGGGATCAATTTAAAACTTTTGAAGAACGTGGTGACATCTTTATTGAATCTGTGCATAAACTGAAATAAGGGCTTGTCTAAACACCTAGAAAATACACTAGCCCTAATCTATTTTTAGAGGTGTGTGACAGTGTCGACAAAAAGGTCTACCCCAGATTTTTTTCTCATAATCGTTACGCTTTCCTTGCTAACCATCGGCCTTATCATGGTATACAGCGCAAGTGCGGTATGGGCTACATACAAGTTTAATGATTCTTTTTTCTTTGCTAAACGCCAGCTCTTATTTGCAGGGCTTGGAGTATGCGCAATGTTTGTCATCATGAATATTGATTATTGGATGTGGCGTACTTGGGCGAAGCCAATTGTAATCATTTGCTTTGTTATGCTGGTACTTGTATTGATTCCGGGAGTAGGGCTAGTACGGAATGGGTCGCAAAGTTGGATAGGAGTTGGAGCGTTTTCGATTCAGCCTTCAGAATTTATGAAGTTTGCTATGATTATATTTTTAGCGAAATATTTATCGGAAAACCAGAAGAAAATTACATCTTTTAGAAAAGGAATGTTACCGGCGTTATTACTGGTTTTCTTACCGTTTGGCATTATTATGATGCAGCCGGATTTAGGAACGGGAACGGTGCTTGTTGGAACTTGTTTAGTCATGATTTTTGTTTCAGGAGCAAAAGTAAGTCACTTTGCAGGTCTTGGGTTGCTTGGCGTTGCTGGTTTTGTAGGGCTTGTTTTATCGGCTCCTTATCGGATTAAACGCATTACCTCATTTTTAAATCCTTGGGAAGATCCGCTTGGAAGCGGGTTTCAAATCATTCAATCTCTTTATGCAATTGGGCCGGGGGGATTGCTTGGATTAGGGTTAGGGCAAAGTAGACAAAAGTTCTTTTATCTGCCGGAGCCTCAAACTGATTTTATTTTTGCTATTCTAGCAGAAGAGCTCGGTTTCATCGGTGGAACGCTTGTTCTGCTTTTGTTTAGCTTATTGCTTTGGAGAGGAATTAAAGTAGCGCTCGGAGCTCCTGATCTTTACGGAACGTTTTTAGCCTTAGGAATTATTTCAATGGTTGCGATTCAAGTCATGATTAATATAGGCGTGGTAACAGGTCTTATGCCTGTTACGGGAATTACGCTTCCATTTTTAAGTTACGGCGGATCATCGCTGACGCTCATGCTGGCAGCAGTTGGAGTTTTGTTAAATGTTAGTAGATATTCTCGCTATTAATTGAAAAAAATTGTATAATGTCAAGTAGGCAATGGTCTACTGAAGTAAACCGTCATCTTAAATCCAAGTGCACGCCGGATTTTGTTGGCGGTTTATTTTCGATTTTTTACAGGTAGATGATATTTTTGTATGAAATGTTTTTAAAATGTAATGTTGTGATAACCAATTTTGAGTCCAACTATGGTATGATGTGTAAGGTTAAATGTTTTATCTTAGTGAGTAAGTGAACGTATGTGCACTTATGAGCGTAGCGTTTTTTTATGACTGTCAGCATGTGTTTAACTTCTAAATGAAAAACGATAAAAAAACAATCAAAATTACTTTATATAGCAGATGAACGTACATTCTATGGGTGAATGTCATACGATAAATAAAAATGATGAAATTGACAACAGAATAGAGTGCCTTCGTAGAAAAAAGGTATCTTACAAGGTGCTGCTGCTTAGTTATGAATCTGTTCTTATTATTCTTATGCATTAGAAGTAAGGGCGCATTGACATGAAAGTTTTATAACAGCAAAGAGGGTTTTAGGAGGTTCTTATGGAAGCGTTAGTAAAAGAGTTAGTCGAAGCGAATATTGGAAAGGTTCGTGAAAATGAACCGCTAGCAAAACATACAACAATGAAAATTGGTGGTCCAGCAGATGTGCTTGTAGAACCTGATTCTGTTGATCACTTAAAAGTTACAATGGATATTATTAAAAAACACGGCGTGAAATGGAGAGCGATTGGTCGAGGATCTAATCTTCTTGTTTCTGATAAGGGAATTGAAGGTGTGGTCATTAAGCTCGGAGCCGGATTAGATGATTTAACAGTAGATGGAGAGACGGTTACTGTAGGTGGGGGATACCCTAGCATCAAGCTTGCAACAGTTATTACAAAACAAGGTCTGTCTGGACTGGAGTTTTCAAGTGGAATTCCTGGATCCGTGGGAGGCGCTGTTTATATGAATGCAGGTGCCCATGGTTCTGATATGTCTCATGTAGTCGAAAAAGCGCTGATTTTATTTGAAGATGGCACTCTTGAGTGGCTGACAAATGAAGAGCTTCAATTTTCGTATCGTCATTCAATTCTACAAAAAGACCGTCCTGGAGTATGTGTAGAAGCCGTGCTGCGTTTGAAAAAGGGAACGAAAGATGATATTGTGGCGGTCATGCAGAAAAATAAAGACTATCGCCGCGAAACACAGCCTTGGAATTTCCCTTGTGCAGGAAGTATTTTTAGAAATCCACTTCCAAATTATGCAGGAGACTTAATTGAAAAGTCCAACTTAAAAGGTTTTTCAGTAGGCGGGGCGCAAATTAGTGAGCAGCATGCGAACTTCATTGTCAACACAGGAGATGCAACGGCTTCAGACGTGCTGAATTTAATTGCTCACGTTAAGAAAACAATTAAAGAGAAATTCGATATTGATATTCATACAGAAGTTGAGATTATCGGTCGCTAATTACCCAGCCCGTGGCTGTATGGTTATGCGTGAAAAGGTAGCTTTTATGTGTTTATTCTATGCTATAATGGGGATATTCTCATGAAGCAAAGATTGGAAATAAATAGATGGTAATTCCTCGTTTATTTTCTCAAATGGATAAGGGTGAAAAAAATGGAAAAAGGTAAGTTAATTGTTTTAGAAGATCGGGTACCGAAGCTGCAAGAACAGCGAAAGCAAAAAGCAAATAGACGGCTTATTTTGTATTTATCACTCTTTTTCATCCTTATTTTATTTATTGTATATTCTCAATCTTCTCTGAGTAATGTTTCTAACATTGAAGTACAAGGGAATAAACATGTAAGTGATAAGGATATTGTCAAAGCGAGTGGTCTGTCCAAAAAAACCAGCTACTGGAAAGCTGATGCTGATCAAATTCAAGAAAAAGTCGAAAAAAACCCTGAGGTAAAGGAAGCTGTCATTCACAAAACATTTCCTAATAAGGTCGTAATCGACGTAAAAGAGTACGCAAGAATTGCATATGTAACCTCGGGGAATAAATATTTCCCTGTGAATGAAAATGGAAAAGTTTTAAAAGAAGTAAGTGCTAAGAAAGTGTCATCCGAAGCTCCGTTGCTAATTGACTGGAAAGACGGAGAAGCTATACAAAGCATGGTTCAAGAATTAGCTAAAACGCCTAAGAGTATAAAAGGGGCTATTTCTGAGATTTACTATGCGCCGACAAAATCAGAACCCCTTCACATAGAGGTATTTATGAATGATACGCGTGAAGTAAGCGGGAAAATTAGCAACTTCTCTGATAAAATTGTTCATTACCCAGCTATTGCAAGTAAATTGAGTGATGATCAAAAAGGTATTATTGATTTAGAAGAAGGATATGCATTTAAACCTTATAAAAAGAGCAAGCAGTAATTATTTTTTATAAGTGTTAATTAAAGGAAATAGATGAGTTGAGACTGGCAAACTAGCCCTCGTACATTGTATAATCACATGCAAGTATTCTGCATACATATGATTTTCTTCTCCGTTGCTGTGAAATGGAAATGTAATATTTGTTCTAGGTAAGTTTCGCTTTTCTCAGTGTACATCTTAGTGTAGACTTGTAGTTAAATAGCTTTTTTCAGTGAATTTTAGGCTTAAATCTAAAAAAAAGTCAAAACCAGAACGTTTTGTTCTTTGAAAGAGATAAAGTCTGTGAAAAACTTGAAAAAAATTGATTTTACAAAAGGGAAACAGATGTATTTGTTGAATATTTTCATATAATAAAAAATTAATATTGTTGTTCTTCTTAATTTATTAAGATGACATGTGCAGAAAGAAAAAGGAGGTGCCAAAGAATGAACAGCAATGAAATATACGTTAGTTTAGACATCGGTACATCCAGTGTGAAAGTAATCATCGGAGAGATGAGTAACGATTCATTGAATATCATTGGTGTAGGGAATGTTAAATCACACGGACTAAAAAAAGGTTCTATCGTTGATATAGATGCAACAGTTCAATCTATTAGAAAAGCAGTAGAACAAGCTGAACGAATGGTAGGCATTACAATTAAAAAGGTTGTAGTGGGCATAAGCGGAAATCATGTATTTTTACAGGATTGTCACGGAGTAGTAGCCGTGTCAAGCGAGAATCGTGAAATTACAAACGAAGATATTCATCGAGTAATTGATGCTGCTCAAGTCATGTCTATCCCGCCAGATCGTGAAATCATTGATGTTATTCCAAAGCAATTTATTGTAGATGGCTTAGAAGGTATTAACGATCCTAGAGGTATGATTGGGGTACGTTTAGAAATGGAAGGCACAATCATAACAGGATCTAGAACGGTTTTACATAACTTATTACGCTGTGTAGAAAGAGCTGGTTTAGAAATCAGTGATATTTGTTTACAGCCTCTAGCCGCTGGTTCAATTGCATTATCTCGTGATGAAAAAAACTTAGGTGTCGCACTGGTAGATATCGGTGGAGGTTCAACAACGGTTGCGATCTTTGACCAAGGACATTTGAAAGTAACAAATGTACTAGCTGTTGGCGGAGAGCACATTACCAAGGATTTATCGATTGGCCTTCGCACATCGACTGAAGATGCGGAAAATATTAAGATAAAGCATGGACATGCTTTCTACGATCATGCTTCTGAAGAAGAAGTATTTAGTGTACCGATCATTGGAAGCGATCAGCATCAGCAGTTTAATCAGCTCGAAATCTCTGATATTATTGAAGCTAGATTAGAAGAGATTTTAGATATGATTACGCAAGAGGTAAATCGCCTAGGATACAAAGATATTCCAGGAGGATTTGTTTTAACAGGCGGAGTAGTAGCGATGCCTGGTATTCTTGAGCTAGCTCAAGTAATTTTAAAGAATAACGTGCGCATAGCAGTGCCTGATTATATTGGAGTACGTGAGCCGCATTATACAACAGGCGTAGGATTAATAAAATTTGCATACAAAAATGCTAAAATACAAGGCCGGGAAATTGGAGCGCCAGTTGTGGAAGAAGAGCCGATTGAGCAAGAAATGATCAAACCTAGCCCGAAACCACAGCAGCCGCAACAATCAGCTGAGCAGCCGAAAAAGAAAAATGACCAAAATTTAATGAAGAAGTTTTTTGGATACTTCTTTGATTAACGTTACGGATTGGTAATTTCGAAGAATTAGGAGGAACTATCATGTTGGAGTTTGATACAAGTGTAGACCAATTAGCGACGATTAAAGTAATCGGTGTCGGAGGCGGCGGTAACAACGCGGTTAACCGAATGATTGAACATGGCGTCCAAGGTGTAGAATTTATTGCAGTTAATACAGATGCACAAGCATTAAATTTATCAAAAGCTGAAACAAAAATGCAAATCGGCGCTAAATTAACAAGAGGATTAGGTGCAGGTGCTAATCCAGAAGTTGGTAAAAAAGCAGCTGAAGAAAGTAAGGAACAAATCCAAGAAGCACTAAAAGGTGCAGATATGGTTTTCGTAACAGCTGGTATGGGTGGAGGAACTGGAACTGGTGCAGCTCCAGTCATTGCCCAAATTGCTCGTGAGCTAGGAGCACTAACGGTAGGTGTTGTTACTCGTCCGTTTACATTTGAAGGCCGTAAGCGTTCTACTCAAGCGGCAGGCGGCATTGCGTCAATGAAAGAAGCAGTGGACACGCTGATTGTTATTCCAAATGATCGCTTATTGGAAATCGTTGATAAAAACACGCCAATGCTAGAAGCGTTCCGTGAAGCGGATAACGTATTGCGACAAGGTGTGCAAGGTATTTCAGATTTAATCGCAGTTCCTGGATTAATTAACTTAGACTTCGCTGACGTGAAAACAATTATGTCTAACAAAGGATCTGCACTTATGGGGATCGGTATTGCAACTGGTGAAAACCGCGCTGCTGAAGCGGCTAAAAAAGCTATTTCAAGTCCACTTCTTGAAACATCTATCGATGGAGCTCAAGGTGTATTAATGAACATCACAGGCGGTACAAACCTAAGTCTTTACGAAGTACAAGAAGCTGCAGATATCGTTGCTTCGGCTTCTGACCAAGAAGTGAACATGATCTTTGGATCTGTTATTAACGAAAACCTAAAAGACGAGATTGTTGTTACAGTTATTGCAACTGGCTTTAGTGACCAAGATTTATCACAGCCAAAACCAGGTCGTCCTTCGTTATCGGCGAATCGCATGCAGCAATCGACACAGCAGCCGGCCCCACAGCCGAAGCGTGAAGTAAAGCGTGAAGAACCTGTACAGCAAGAATATACGCGTCCATCTCAGCCACAGTCTGAAGATGCGCTAGATATTCCAACATTCTTACGAAACCGTAATCGTAGACGCTAAGAAAATAAAAAGCCAAGACCTCTGTTTTATACAGAGGTCTTTTTTTATGCCATGAAGCTAGAAAACTCCAAAAGAATATAAAAAACATTCGACATGGTCAATATGATGCCTTCAAAGGGTTTGTGTTTTCTTTCTAAAAGTGGTGTGACAAATATCGAATGATTTCCTCAAAAATACTGCTTGTTTCTCGGCATGAACTGACAGACTTTCTAATAGGATGTACTATATACTAATTTTTAACAGAAAAATTCAGAAAGAATGGAGAGGTTATAAACATTGCCAATCTATTTAGATTTAATATGGATGCTGAATTTTGGGTTAGATACGATTTTACTAATGTTATGTGCAGTTGTACTTAAACGGAATTACAAGTGGTGGCGGCTTTTGCTTGGGGGCTTTATCGGTTCATTGATTGTCCTTCTTATGTTTACGCCTTTTTCTCATCTTATGGTTCACCCTGCTATTAAAATTTTATTCTCTTTTTTTATGGTATTGATGACGTTTGGTTATAAACGACTGCGCTTTTTCTTTGAGAATTTATTAACGTTTTATTTTGCAACCTTTGTTGTGGGTGGAGGATTAATGGGCGTTCACTTTTTATTTCAAGATCAGTTCCTTGTTCTTAATCAAATGGTTGATACGAAATCTCCACAGTTTGGTGATCCTATTAGCTGGATATTTGTTCTTATCGGTTTTCCGCTATTATCTTATTTTTCAAAAACACGAGTTGATGATTTGCGAATGAAAAATATTACATTTGATCAGCTGGTAGATGTGGAAATTATTTTAAACGAACAGACGCTGTCGATGAAAGGACTTATTGATAGTGGAAACCAGCTTGTAGATCCGCTGACGAAAACCCCGGTTATGATTGTTACAGCAGATTCTTTAAAAGAAATATTGCCTGAAGGCTTAATGGAATTAAGCAAAAATGTCCAATCCTTTTCACACAGCGAAGATATTGATCAAGAGTGGTATTCAAAAGTCCGCTTTGTCCCTTATCGAAGCGTGGGCCAAGCCAATCAGCTGCTGCTTGCTCTAAAGCCAGATATGGTAAGGCTTGTGCATCAGTCCAATACGATTGAAGTCACTAAAGTATTAGTAGGTATTAGTCATACAACGCTTTCAGTGGAGAAGCAATATGAGTGTATTGTTCATCCGAAGCTTATTGTTATTGGAGAAGTAAGTTCCGCATCGTAAAAGGTGTGAACAAATAAAGGAGGATACAGAATGGCTACATATCGAATTCGATTTCAATTATGGTGGTACAAATTATTAATTAAACTTAAGCTAAAAACAGATGAAGTGTACTATATAGGAGGAAGTGAAGCTCTTCCACCCCCTTTAACAAAAGATGAAGAAGAAGTGCTCTTAAAAAAACTTCCATCAGGAGATGAAGCAGCACGTTCGCTGTTGATTGAGCGTAATTTGCGACTTGTTGTTTATATTGCCCGCAAGTTTGAAAATACGGGAATCAATATTGAGGATTTAATTAGCATCGGCACCATTGGTTTAATTAAAGCAGTAAACACGTTTAATCCTGAAAAGAAAATTAAGCTAGCGACGTACGCCTCTCGCTGTATTGAAAATGAAATTTTAATGTATTTGCGCCGCAACAATAAAATTCGATCTGAAGTTTCATTTGATGAGCCGTTAAATATTGATTGGGATGGAAACGAACTGTTATTGTCTGACGTGATGGGAACCGAAGAAGATATCATCACAAAAGACCTAGAAGCCAATGTAGATCGAAAACTCTTGTTGAAAGCACTGCACCAATTAAATGATCGTGAAAAGCAAATTATGGAGCTGCGTTTTGGGCTAGCCGGCGGGGAAGAAAAAACGCAAAAAGATGTAGCTGATATGCTAGGCATTTCTCAGTCTTATATTTCAAGGCTTGAAAAACGAATTATTAAACGGCTGCGAAAAGAATTTAATAAAATGGTTTAAGTAAAAAAGCTGATTGTATAAGGGCTGAGAAGCATCTTATACAATCAGCTTTTTTAGTGGAGAATTGTCAGAATTGTAAAAGTGCATATTTTTTCCTTCTGAGGAGATACTGAATTCAGAACATCATCTCCTGTTAGGAGGGAAAGAGTTGACAAGAAATAAAGTAGAAATTTGTGGAGTAGATACTTCGAAACTTCCCGTATTAAAAAATGAAGAAATGCGAAAGTTGTTTAAACAAATGCAGGCTGGAGATGGAACAGCAAGAGAAAAGCTAGTAAGCGGAAATTTACGTCTCGTACTCAGCGTGATCCAACGTTTTAACAATCGTGGAGAATTTGTTGATGACTTATTTCAGGTTGGATGTATTGGATTAATGAAATCCATTGACAATTTTGATTTAAGTCAAAACGTGAAGTTTTCTACATATGCTGTCCCAATGATTATAGGGGAAATTCGCCGCTATTTACGTGACAATAATCCAATCCGTGTTTCTCGTTCCCTTCGTGATATTGCTTATAAAGCTCTTCAAGTTCGTGAAAGGCTTATGAGTGAAACATCCAAGGAACCTACAGCTGAGGAAATTTCAAAAGTCCTAGAAGTACCGCATGAAGAAATTGTGTTTGCTTTAGATGCTATCCAAGATCCGGTTTCTCTATTTGAACCTATTTACAATGATGGTGGAGACCCAATCTATGTCATGGATCAGCTAAGCGATGAACGCAACCGTGATTCAACTTGGATTGAAGAAATTGCTTTGCAAGAAGGTATGAGAAGATTGAACGAGCGAGAAAAACTAATTTTACGAAAGCGCTTCTTTCAAGGTAAAACACAGATGGAAGTGGCTGAAGAAATTGGTATTTCTCAAGCGCAAGTTTCTCGTTTAGAAAAAGCTGCTATTAAACAGATGAATAAAAATATTCAAAGTTAACAAAAGCTATCTAAACTGGCAGCTGCTCGCGTTCATACAATTAATACCATCCACTTTATTTGATGTTCAACTTAATAAGCATCGTGTCTATAAAAACAGACACGGTGCTTATTTTGTATGTATCGGTGTATAATACATGACCACAGGATATTCATATCAGATTTCCTATTGCTGTGAGGACTTCTAGCTACTCATTGAGAATGTCTCTTGCTAAAAAGCTGTGTAATTAGTAAACAAAATGCCTATAGAAAGAGAATGGCAGAGAAAAAATAAGCTTTTCCTTCATGAAATGAAAATTTGAAAATATATATAGGCTAAGGAATAAAGTTGGCTATAGGAGGAGAGAGCATGTTAAAGATTTCAGAATTTCAGCTGAAAGATGTAGTGAATGTAGCTGATGGCAAAAAACTTGGAAATGTAGGGGATATTGATATTGACTTAACAACGGGAAAAATACAGGCCGTCATTATCGGAGGCTCTCGTGTATTGGGCTTCTTTGGAAAAGATGATGAAATTGTGATTCCGTGGAAAAATATTGTGAAAATTGGTTCTGATGTCATTTTAGTACGTTATAAAGACGCATTTCAGCCTGAAGAGAATTAGTTTTTTGTCAACAGCACCTAGCAATCTGTGGTACAATATGTGAGAACAAATGAAACAAGGGATGTGTCACATACATGAATCCTGAGCCATTAAAAAAAAGTCATCACGAGTCGTTTATGTGGCTGAGCCCTTGGGTAGAAAAGAATGATATGCTTGTTGCTGGTTTCACCACAAAAAATGGTGGTGTGAGTAAACCTCCATTTGCTTCTTTTAACCTAGGGCTTCACGTAAACGATAACGTAGAAGATGTTATTACAAATAGAAAAATTTTAGCAGCCGAACTAGACATGTCTTTTGAAAGCTTTGTATGTGCTGAACAAGTACATGAAGCAACTGTTCAAAAAGTAACAAAAGCCGACTGTGCAAAAGGAATCTACAAGTATGAAGAGGGCATAAAAGCAACGGATGGCATTTATACAAATGAATCTGATATTTTGTTAGCTTTATGTTATGCAGATTGTGTTCCGCTGTACTTCTATGCGCCTGATCACCATTTAGTTGGTCTTGCTCATGCTGGGTGGAAGGGAACAGTGAAAGATATTGCAGGAAATATGATTCGACGTTGGGTAGAGCAAGAAAATGTTCCGGTTGAAGATATTTACGTGGCGATTGGCCCTTCGATTGAAGATTGCTGTTATGTTGTCGATAACCGCGTCATTACACAAGTAAACGAAGTAGTTGGCCAAAATGGATATCAAGAAGTAAGCCCTGGACAATACGCGCTTAATTTAAAAAAAGTCAATAAGCTGCTGATTCAAAACGCAGGCGTATTGCCGGAACGAATTTTAACATCGTCGTATTGTACAAGCTGTGAAGATGACCTGTTCTTCTCACATCGCCGCGACCAAGGGAAAACAGGACGCATGTTTAACTTCATAGGCTTTAAGGAGGAGTAATTACATAGTGACAGCTAGCGTAAGTGAAAATCTAGAAGCAGTTCAACAAACAATTGCTGAAGCGTGTAAAAAAGTTAATCGAAATCGAGAAGATGTAGAGCTGATTGCTGTAACAAAATACGTTTCCACAAAACGAGCAGCAGAAGCAGTGGATGCAGGCATTTTACATCTCGGAGAAAACAGGGATGAAGGTCTTCTAGAAAAGTATGAATCAATCGGTGAGAAAGCGACCTGGCATTTTATCGGAAGCTTACAAACAAGAAAAGTAAAAAATGTGATTGATAAAGTTGACTATATTCATTCACTAGACCGATTATCTTTAGCAAAAGAAATTGATAAACGTGCAGAACATCGTATAAAATGTTTTGTACAAGTTAATGTTGCCGAAGAACAATCAAAGCATGGCCTTGCTGTAGAAGATGTAATTCCATTTATTCAATCTCTTGAAGCATTTGCAAATATCCAAGTGGTCGGATTGATGACAATGGCCCCTCACACAGATGATGAGTCTACGCTTCGCAGCTGTTTTAAAGGTCTAAAGAAATTGCAGAATCGCATACAAGAACTAAACTTGCCATATGCACCGTGTACAGAGCTATCAATGGGAATGTCAAACGATTATGCAATTGCAATTGAAGAAGGAGCAACATTCATTCGACTAGGAACCACGTTAGTTGGGAATGAACGTTAAGGAGGTGTAATTCAAGATGAGTATGAAAAATCGCTTTAGAAGTTTTTTTGCTCTTGATGACGATACTGAATATGTAGAAGAACATTACGAAGAAGAAGAGTCGGTAGAAGAGCCTGTACAGCAGTCGAGACCAGCGAAAGCTAGTCAGCAGCCGAATCAGCAGCAAAACGTGATTAGCTTGCAAAGCGTTCAAAAATCATCAAAAATGATGCTTTGCGAACCTCGCGTCTATGCCGAAGCACAAGAAATTACGGATCATTTAAAAAATCGTAAAGTCGTAGTTGTGAATTTACAGCGCATTCAACGAGATCAAGCAGTGAGAATTGTCGACTTTTTAAGTGGTACAGTTTATGCTTTAGGCGGGGACATTCAAAAAATTGGAACCGACATCTTTTTATGTACACCTGATAATGTAGACGTAAGCGGAAGCATTTCAGATATGATGGGAGAACATGATACAACAAACGTAAAGAGGTGGTAGTTTTTGGACATCGTTTTTGGGATTCTTGGAAAATTAATTGGGCTTTACTCATGGGCACTGATTATTTACATTTTGATGTCTTGGGTACCCGATGTAAGGGCGTCTAAGTTTGGTCAGCTGCTTGGCAGTATTTGTGAGCCTTACTTAGAGCCTTTTCGTAAAATCATTCCGCCTATTGGCATGATTGATATTTCACCTCTTGTCGCAATCTTTTTATTGCGATTTGCGGAAAGAGGCGTGTATTCACTTAATAATGTGGTGGGGTTTATTTAAAAAAGGAATCGCTGGATTCCTTTTTTACATACCAATAGTAGGAGTAATAATATGTCTATTTATGAACATTTTAGGCAAGAAGAACATGGATTTATTGACCAGGTTCTTCAGTGGAAAGAAGATGTCCTACATCAATACAGCCCAAAATTAACGGACTTTTTAGATCCAAGAGAGCAGCAGATTGTGACGGCTATTGTCGGGACTGAAGGAGAGGTTCAAGTTTCATTTGATGGTGGACAACCGTTTGCTGAACGCAAGCGTGCGCTGCTATACCCGGATTACTATGTACCTGAAAGCGAAGATTTTCAGTTGCATATGTATGAGCTCAATTATCCTAAAAAGTTTGTGACGATTGAACATCCTCAAGTTCTTGGTTCGGCGATGTCCTTAGGACTGCGCCGTTCAAAATTTGGCGATATTTTGGTCGCGGGAGACGATATTCAGCTTGTAGCTGCAGAGGAAATTTCTTCTTATATTGAGATGAATTTAACATCAATTGGAAAAGCCAAAGTTTCACTTTCTTCTATTCAAAGGGAGCAGCTGCATGTGGTAAAAGAAGAGCTGATTGAACACGTTTATACAGTTTCTTCAATGAGGCTTGATGTTTTGCTGTCGACCATTCACAATTTATCAAGACAAAAAGTCCAGCCGTTTATTGCAAATGGAGCGGTAAAAGTAAATTTTAAAGTCATTGAACAGCCTTCTTTTGAATGTCATGAAGGTGATATTTTGTCACTTCGTGGTCACGGCAGAAGTCGTATCGTTTCACTTGAAGGTAAAACAAAAAAAGAAAAATGGCGAATTGTTGTAGGAAAGCAGAAATAAAGAAATCTACTAGCAGGAAATTTTAAAATTATGTCGAATAAACCATTACTAATGACGTAATGAGACAACACGGAGGTGGCCTAGATGCCTTTAACCCCTTTGGATATTCATAACAAAGAGTTTAATCGCGGATTTCGCGGATATGATGAAGATGAAGTAAATGAGTTTCTTGACCAAGTAATTAAAGACTATGAGCTGGTAATGCGTGATAAAAAGGAGTTAGAAGGAAGAGTATCTGAATTAACAGATCGTCTTGGACATTTTACTAACATCGAAGAAACGTTAAATAAATCAATTTTAATTGCTCAAGAAGCAGCGGAAGATGTGAAGCGAAACGCTGAAAAAGAAGCGAAGCTCATTATAAAAGAAGCAGAAAAAAATGCGGACCGTATTATTAATGAAGCACTGTCTAAGTCTCGTAAAATTGCGATGGACATTGAGGAGACGAAAAAGCAGTCTAAAGTATTTAGAACACGTTTCAAAATGTTAATCGAAGCACAGCTTGAAATGTTAAACAGCGACGACTGGGATCAGTTGATGGATTATGAGATGCCAGCGCTAGAAGAAAAAATTGACTAGTCAAGACATCATCTTGACTTCTCACGTTTTGTTGTCATATAATTTGGTAACAGATGAAATTTCATATCTAACAGTACGGAGACAGGGACAGTAGCTTTTTTAGTTTGTCAAAGCGAATCGAGGATGGTGTGAGCTCGATAACAAACAAAAAAGTGAAAATCACCCTAGAGTACCATTGCTGAACTGATGATAGTAAGCAGTGGCGGTTTATTCACGTTACGAATGCAAAGAGGATTTGCGTGCAGCAAATCTACTAGGGTGGTACCGCGGGAGGCCTTCTCGTCCCTTTTTGGGATGAGGAGGTCTTTTTGTTATGGTACAAAAAGATATGAAATTTACGTTTTTTTTGGAGGGTAAAACATGGAATATAAAGATACATTATTGATGCCAAAAACTGAATTTCCGATGCGTGGAAATTTACCGAACCGCGAGCCTAAAATGCAAGAACAGTGGGCTGAAATGAATATTTATGAAAAAGTACAAAAACGTACGGAAGGCCGTCCGCTATTTGTCCTGCATGATGGACCTCCATATGCGAATGGCGATATTCACATGGGACATGCATTAAATAAAATTTTAAAAGATTTTATCGTTCGCTATAAGTCGATGTCAGGCTTCTGCGCACCTTATGTACCAGGCTGGGATACACACGGTTTGCCAATTGAAACAGCTTTAACAAAAAATAAAAAAGTAAACCGCAAAGAAATGACGGTAGCTGAGTTCCGTAAGCTTTGTGAACAGTATGCTTGGGAACAAGTAAACGGCCAGCGTGAGCAGTTCAAGCGTTTAGGCGTACGCGGAGATTGGGATAATCCATATGTAACGCTTCAGCCACAGTACGAAGCGCAGCAAATCAAAGTGTTTGGTGACATGGCGAAAAAAGGCTACATCTACAAAGGGTTAAAACCTGTGTACTGGTCCCCTTCAAGTGAGTCTGCTTTAGCAGAGGCGGAAATCGAATACTATGACAAGCGTTCAGCTTCTATTTACGTAGCGTTTAACGTAAAAGATGGTAAAGGTGTGCTTGAACAAGATGAAAAATTCATCATTTGGACGACAACACCATGGACAATGCCAGCTAACCAAGGGATTGCTGTCAATCCTGAGCTTCAGTACAGCGTAGTTGAAGCAGATGGAGCGAAATATGTAGTGGCAACTGAACTGATTGAAACAGTTGCTAAAGAAATTGAATGGGCTGACTATAAGACGCTTCGTACGGTAAAAGGTTCAGAACTTGAGCGTGTAGTAGCTGAGCATCCAATCTACAAGCGCGATTCTTTAGTTGTTCTTGGCGATCACGTAACAACCGATGCTGGTACTGGGTGTGTTCATACAGCACCGGGACACGGGGAAGACGACTTTATCGTTGGTCAAAAATACGGTTTGGAAGTTCTTTGTCCAGTCGACAGTAAGGGTCATATGACGAATGAGGCGCCAGGATTTGAAGGATTATTCTATGATAAAGCGAATAAGCCGATTACAGACAAACTAGAAGAAGAAGGCGCGCTGTTAAAATTAAGTTTCATTACCCACTCATACCCACATGACTGGCGTACAAAGAAACCAACAATTTTCCGTGCAACGGCACAGTGGTTTGCGTCTATTAAAGATTTCCGTGAAGATTTATTAAAAGCAGTAGAAAAAACAAAATGGGTGCCTACTTGGGGTGAAACGCGACTTTATAACATGGTGCGTGACCGCGGAGACTGGTGTATTTCTCGTCAACGTGCATGGGGCGTTCCGATTCCGGTATTTTATGCTGAAAATGATGAGCCAATCATTACGGATGAAACAATCGAACACGTATCAAATCTATTTAGAGAGCATGGATCAAACGTATGGTTTGAGCGTGAAGCAAAAGACTTGCTTCCAGAAGGCTTTACTCATGAAGGAAGCCCAAATGGCCGCTTCACAAAAGAAACAGACATCATGGACGTATGGTTTGACTCTGGCTCTTCACATCAAGCTGTTCTTGAAGAGCGTGAAGACTTACAGCGTCCGGCTGATTTGTATTTAGAAGGTTCTGACCAATACCGCGGCTGGTTTAATTCAAGTCTTTCTACAAGTGTAGCTGTAACGGGTGAAGCACCTTATAAAGGGGTACTTAGCCACGGGTTTGCTTTAGACGGTGAAGGTCGCAAAATGAGTAAGTCATTAGGAAACGTTGTAATTCCAGAAAAAGTAATGAAACAACTAGGTGCAGATATTTTACGTTTATGGGTAGCTTCTGTAGATTACCAAGCTGATGTTCGTGTATCTGATAACATTTTAAAACAAGTAGCAGAAGTATATCGTAAAATCCGCAACACGTTCCGTTTCTTACTAGGAAACTTAGCGGACTTTAATCCAACAACTGATGCTGTAGCCGTTGAAGACCTTCGTGAAGTAGACCGCTACATGCTTGTGAAGCTGAACAAATTAATTGATAAAGTGAAAAAATCTTATGATTCATATGAATTCTCAAGCATTTATCACGCAGTGCATAATTTCTGTACAATTGATATGAGTTCATTCTACTTAGACTTTGCAAAAGATGTATTGTACATCGAAGCAGAAAATAATGTAGAGCGTCGCAGCATTCAAACGGTCCTTTATGAAACGTTATTATCGTTAACGAAATTAGTGTCTCCAATTCTTTCTCATACAGCAGACGAAGTATGGGTTCACATTCCAAATGTAACGGAAGAAAGCGTGCAGCTAGTTGATATGCCAGAGGTTCAAGAAATCGAAGGAGCAGATCAATTAGTAGAAAAATGGGATGCATTCATGGAGCTTCGTGATGAAGTATTAAAAGCGCTAGAACAAGCTCGTAATGAAAAAGTAATCGGTAAGTCTTTAGAAGCAAAATTAACGCTGTATCCAACAGCAGATACGAAAGAACTGTTAGCATCTATTTCTGAAAATGTAGGTCAACTCTTCATCGTTTCAGATCTTGAGGTAGCAGAAGGTGAAGCACCTGCTGAAGCACAAAAATTCAGCTATGCTTCAATTGTTGTAAGTAAAGCAGAAGGTGAGAAGTGTGAGCGCTGCTGGGTTGTATCACCAACAGTTGGCGAAGATCAAGATCACCCGACCTTATGTACACGCTGTGCGGATGTTGTAAAAAATCACTACGTTCAGCAGTAATTAACAAAAACACGTCCTTTTTGGGCGTGTTTTTTGCTGTACGAAATTCCCAAATACAATGGTATAAAGCATTTAAAGCCTTAGGAAAAACTTGTGTTGTAGATTCGATGGAAAACTCGGTAAACCTAACATCATTAATACTTCATCTTATCAGCACAGGAGGCGTTTGCATGTATGAAAATTATCTTTCCATTGGACAGGAATTAGCTCTTATTAAAGAAGAATTACAAGATCGCCTAGTGAGATATGCTACAGAACAATCTGGTTATATAGATGAAAAGGAACGTTATGTAATAGAAATGATTAAAGCAGATTTAAAAGATGTAGAACACGCGTTAGCAAAGCTTGACGTTGGTGCGTTCGGAATTGATGAACTAACTGGCGAAGTGATGTCTATTCATAAATTAAAAGTAATGCCGACGGCCCGCACAAACGAAGATTTATTTGTTTTATGGTGAGAAGCGAGAAAAAAAATGAATTATGTGCTAAAATGCTTTAGTATGGATTCGTTTGATTTTATTGCGGGAGGAAAACGTTTGTGTTTTATTATCTTATCGCTTTAGCTGTTATACTTATTGATCAGGTAACAAAATGGATGATTGTAAAAGAAATGTATTATGGACAAAGCATCACCGTAATTGAAAACTTTCTTTACATTACCTCTCATCGTAACAGAGGAGCCGCGTGGGGGATTTTACAAGGACAGATGTGGTTCTTTTATCTCATTACGGTGGTTGTGGTAGTCGGTTTAATAATTTATATTCAAAAGCTCAAAAAACAAGATAAATGGTTCGGTATTGCGCTAGCATTAATGTTAGGCGGCGCCATTGGAAACTTTATTGATCGAGTGGTCCGTAAAGAAGTAGTTGATTTCGTAAATACATACATCTTTACGTATGATTTTCCGATTTTTAACGTAGCTGATTCGGCACTTGTCGTCGGAGTAATCATCATGTTTATTATGACGCTGTTTGAAGGGAAAATGAAGAAGGAGCACAAAGAATGAATGTAATTGAAACAGTTATAAATGAAGAACAAGCAGGAGAACGTATTGATAAAGTACTTTCGACTGTAAATGCAGAATGGTCACGTTCACAAGTGCAGCAGTGGATTAAAGAAGGTCACGCAAAAGTGAACGATAAAACCGTCAAAGGAAACTATAAATGTAAAACAGGAGACGCTATTATTATTGAAGTGCCGGAACTAGAAGAGCTTGATGTGGTAGCGGAAGAAATGGATTTAGATATTTATTATGAAGATCAAGATGTGCTTGTTGTAAATAAACCTCGCGGCATGGTTGTACATCCAGCTCCTGGTCATCATAGCGGCACGCTTGTAAACGGCCTAATGGCTCACTGTAAAGATTTATCCGGTATTAACGGCGTTATGCGCCCTGGTATCGTTCATCGAATTGATAAAGATACATCCGGTTTACTTATGGTTGCAAAAAATGATTTAGCCCATGAATCATTAGTTAGTCAGCTTGTAGCTAAAACAGTGACGCGTCGTTATAAAGCTATCGTTCACGGAGTAATTGCGCACGATCACGGTACAATTGATGCGCCAATCGGCCGAGATAAGCAAGATCGTCAAAGCATGACGGTGACTGATGAAAACAGTCGTGATGCAGTGACGCACTTTACTGTATTGCAGCGTTTTAAAGATTTTTCACTGGTCGAATGTAAGCTAGAAACGGGGCGAACACACCAAATTCGCGTTCATATGAAGTATATTGGCTTTCCGCTTGCCGGGGATCCGAAGTACGGACCGAAAAAAACGCTTCCGATTGACGGACAAGCGCTTCATGCAGGCGTATTAGGCTTTATTCACCCTCGTACAAATGAATATATGGAATTTGAAGCACCGGCTCCAAAAGAGTTTAATGAGATGCTAGAGCTTATTGAAAAAAGAAGTTGACAACTGCCATAAGTGATGGCATACTTGTATTAACTTAATAAGAACCTTTAAGAACAGTCCAGAGAGGCTGAGAAGGAAACGGTGCAGAAAAGGCATACTTATAGCCTTTTTGAAGAAATATGTCTAAAACCAAATCCTCTTGCCTCAAGGCAAGAGGATTTTTTTATGTCAACAACTTGAGGTGAAAAACAGTGAACGTAAAAGCTACCGTACTTGACGAACAGGCTATTCGCCGCGCTTTAACTCGAATTGCACATGAGATTATTGAAAAGAATAAAGGAATCGAAAATTGTGTGCTAGTGGGGATTAAAACGCGAGGTATTTATATCGCAAAACGTTTAGCAGAACGAATTGCACAAATTGAAGGAAATACATTGCCAGTCGGAGAACTAGACATCACGCTTTACCGAGATGATTTATCGAAAGTGACAAGCAATGATGAGCCTCTCGTAAAAGGATCAGATATTCCGACAGATATTGCAAATAAGAACGTCATCTTAGTAGACGATGTGTTATATACGGGCCGTACGGTTCGAGCAGCACTTGATGCACTGATTGATATCGGCCGACCTGAACTCATTCAGCTGGCTGTTTTAGTGGATAGAGGGCACCGCGAGCTGCCGATTCGAGCAGACTATGTTGGCAAAAACGTACCGACAGCTAAAAGTGAAAAAATTGCGGTGCATTTAATGGAAGTAGACGAAAAAGACCACGTGTCTATTTACGAAAAATAAATTATATACCCTTTTAAATGGTAGTCCCGTGAGGCTGCAAAAGGGGGGTCACTATACAAGGAAAACTATACTGCGGTATAGCGTCTTCCTTGTATGCTGAAAACCTCTTTGCCTCTGCGTAAAGAGGTTTTTTAATAGTGATAGGAGGAAAAACATATGAGTCAACAACGAGATTTTGTACTTGATATACATGATAAACCAAAAGCAGTAAATTGGTTAACATTGAGTCTACAGCATTTGTTTGCAATGTTTGGGTCGACGGTGTTAGTGCCGTTCCTAGTCGGGTTCAGCCCGGCAATTGCTTTGATTTCAAGCGGGGTAGGAACGCTTGCTTTCCTGCTCATTACAAGAGGTCAAATTCCTTCTTATCTTGGTTCATCGTTCGCGTTCATCACGCCAATCATTTTCGCAAAAGCTTCGTTTGGACCTGAAGAAACGATGGTTGGCTGTTTCTTAGCCGGACTTGTTTATGGAATTGTTGCTTTGATTATAAAAGGAACAGGAATTAATTGGATTATGAAGCTGCTTCCTCCGGTTGTAGTAGGACCAGTTATTATGGTTATAGGCTTAGGACTAGCTAATACAGCAGTAGGCATGGCTATGAACGATGCAAAAGGAAATTACAGCTTAACTTACCTGATGGTTGCGCTTGTGACACTAGCGATAACCGTTGCTTGCTCAATCTTCTTTAAAAATATTATCAGTCT